>OBMZ01000026.1_pt1 | contig 213734 bp, 187 predicted proteins | sample 1641141 | NCBI WGS metagenome assembly OBMZ01 (sample SAMEA104232307, study PRJEB22302) | sediment metagenome | biome: forest; feature: aquifer; material: sediment | place: USA | collected 2011-08-07 | depth 0.01 m | reverse complement strand
CCGGCTCGGTAATGCCCACCGCCAGGATGGTCTTGCCTGCGCAGATGTCGGGCAGCCAGCGCTGCTTCTGTTCCTCGGTACCCAGGCGGTTGATGTACGGCGCGACGATGTCAGAGTGCAGAGAGAAGCCGGCCCCCGAGATGCCGGCGCGGTGCATTTCCTCCAGCACCACCGCGGAGTGCCCGAAGTCGCCGCCGCCACCGCCGTACTCGGTCGGGATCGCGACGCACAACAGGCCTTCACGGCCGGCCTTGAGCCAGGTTTCGCGGTCGACGCGGCCGGCCTGGTCCCACGCCTCCTGGTGTGGCGCGCATTCGCGCTCGAAGAAGCGCCGCGCGCTGTCGCGCAGCATCTCATGGTCCTCGCGGAACACGGTACGGGTGATGTCCACAGTGATCTCCTTGCTGGTCCTGGTTGCCTGAGGGCAGGGCGGTGGTCACCGCACTCGCTGCCATTGCGGGAAATGATGGCGGCCAGCCTGTAGGCGAACGCCTCCCCGAGTTGGGTAGGGGCTGGCCCCGGTTCCGCCCCGGCGTGCAGCGGGGTGTCCGGACTACCCATATCGGGGAGGGGGGGTGGTGGGGCTCGCGGCGCATCATCCGTTCACCGAGAGCCGGCCGGATCGTTTGACCTGCCGGCTACGCCAATACCTGACAGGGAGGAGACGTCGTGGAAGTCGTTCGCAGTGTCTATCGTGAAGATCATGAGCAGTTCCGCACCACCGTGCGCCGTTTCCTGGAGCGCGAATGCGTACCGCGCCAGGAACAATGGCTGGCCGACGGCATCGTCGACCGCGAAACCTGGCTCAAGGCCGGGCGCGAAGGGCTTCTTTGCACGGCACTGCCGACCGAGTATGGCGGCGGCGGTGGCGACTTCGGCCACGCGGCCATCATCGCCGAGGAAATGGCCTATGCCGGTGTCAGCGTGTCGTTCGGGCTGCACTCGGATATCGTGGCGCCCTACATTGCCCGCCTGGGCACGGAGGAACAGAAGCAGCGCTGGCTGCCCGACATCTGCGCGGGCAAGACCATCCTCGCCGTTGCCATCACCGAGCCGGGAGGCGGCTCGGACGTCAAGGCCTGCCGGACTACGGCGGTGCGCGACGGCGACGAATGGGTCATCAACGGCAGCAAGACCTTCATCTCCAACGGCATGAGCGCCGACCTGATCATGCTGGTCTGCAAGACCGACCCCGCAGCCGGCGCCAGGGGCGTGAGCCTGATCCTGGTCGAGACCAACCGAGAGGGTTTCCGCTGCGGCCGCAAGCTGCACAAGGTCGGCCAGCCGGCTGCCGACACCGCCGAACTGTTCTTCGACAACGTGCGCGTGCCGGCGGGCAACCTGCTGGGCGAGCCAAACCAGGGCTTTGGCTACCTGATGCAGGAGCTGGCGCAGGAGCGCCTGATCATCGCGCTGTACGCCGCCACGGCACTGGAGCGCCTGCTCCGCATCACGCTGGAATATGTGAAGGACCGCAAGGCTTTCGGCGGCACCGTCTGGGACTTCCAGAACACCAAGTTCAAGCTGGCCGATGTCAAGGCCAATGCCGTGGCGCTGCGCACCATGGTGGACTACTACCTGGGCGAACACATGCGCCGCAAGCTCACCGTCAATGAAGCGGCCATTGCCAAGCTGTATTCGACCGAAACGCTGTGGAAGTGCATCGACGACATGGTCCAGCTGCACGGCGGTTACGGCTACATGCTCGAGTACCCGATCGCGCGGGCCTTTACGGACTACCGCGTGTCCCGCGTGGTGGGCGGCGCCAACGAAGTGATGCGCGAACTGATCGCACGCAAGCTCTGAGCGCGACGCGAACGATCACGGTGCTACCTGCCCGCAAGCCGCGGGCCAATTATCTGGAGAAGACAAGATGAGTGAAAAAGTACTGGTTGGCGGCGTGGGGATGATTCCCTTCAGCAAGCCGGGCGCCAGCCCCAGTTATACCGACATGGGTGCGGAGGCAGTCCGGCGGGCGCTGGCCGACGCCGGTATCGGCTACGAGCAGGTGCAGCAGGCCTACGTCGGCTATGTGTACGGTGACTCCACCTGCGGCCAGACGGCGTTGTACGAAGTCGGCCTGACCGGCATTCCTGTGGTCAACGTCAACAACAACTGTTCGACGGGTTCCACCGCGCTCTACCTGGCCCGCCAGGCCGTGGCGCTGGGCGACGCCGACTGTGTGCTGGCACTCGGCTTCGAGCAGATGCAGGCCGGCGCGCTGAAGTCGCACTGGGACGACCGCCCCAAAACACGCGCCCGCTTTGCGCACGTGCTGCAGGATCTGACCGCCGACGTAGCTGACCTGCCGCAGGCACTGCGCACGTTCGGCGGCGCGGGCCGCGAGCATATGCAGAAGTACGGCACAAAGATGGAAACCTTTGCCGCCATCCGCGCCAAGGCCAGCCGCCACGCCGCCAACAACCCGCTGGCGCTGTTCCGGAACGTGGTCACCACCGAAGAGGTCATGAACGACAAGGTGATGTGGCCCGGCGTCATGACTCGCCTGATGGCCTGCCCGCCGACCTGCGGCGCCGCCGCCGCGCTGATCGTCTCGGAGAAGTTCGCGAAGAAGCACGGTCTGCGCACCGACGTGCAAATCCTGGCCCAGGCCATGGCCACGGATCCAGTCGAATCGTTCGATCCGCCCTCCATGATCAGCTATGCCGGCTTCCACATGGCGCAAGCCGCTGCCAACAAGGTCTACGAGAAAGCAGGCGTGAACCCGAAGGACATCCGAGTCGCGGAGTTGCATGACTGCTTCGCCCATAACGAGTTGCTGAGCTACGAGGCGCTGGGCCTGTGCGGCATTGGCGAAGGCGAGAAGTTCGTGATGGACGGCGACAACACCTACGGCGGCCGCGTTGTGACCAATTCCTCCGGTGGCCTGCTGTCGAAGGGCCACCCGCTCGGCGCGACGGGCCTCGCCCAGTGCTACGAACTGACCCACCAGTTGCGCGGCACCGCGGACAAGCGCCAGGTGGAAGGCGCGAAGCTCGCGCTGCAGCACAACATCGGCCTGGGCGGCGCCTGCGTGGTGACGCTCTACGGCAAGGCCTGACCAACGGTCACGAATGCGGCGGCTTCGTGTCGCCGCCCCTCGAAATCTTGAAATCCCACAGCGGGAAACATCCAGCAGGAGTATGAACATGAGCAGGAAACTGGAAGGCAAGGTTGCCATCGTCACTGGTGCAGGGCGTGGTATCGGCCGCTGCATCGCCCTGAAGTTCGCCAGCGAAGGCGCCGGCGTGATTGTCAACGATCTTGATGCCGCACCGGCCAATGATGTGGTGGAGGAGATCCGCCGCAGCGGCGGCAAGGCACTGGCCTTTGCCTGCAATGTCACCGAGCCGGACTTCGGCGAACGCCTGGTCAAGGCCACACTGGAGGCGTTCGGCGGCATCGACATCATCGTCAACAATGCTGGCTATACCTGGGACAACGTCATTCAGAAGATGAGCGACGAACAGTGGGACGCCGTCATCGACTGCCACCTGAAGGCGCCCTTCAACCTGCTACGGGCGGCCCAGCCCTACTTCCGCGAAGTCAGCAAGGCCGAGGCCGCCGAGGGCAGCGAGGTCTTCCGCAAGGTGGTCAATATCTCGTCGATCTCCGGTACGCAGGGTAACGCCGGGCAGGTCAACTACTCCGCCGCCAAGGCGGGCGTGATGGGCATGACCAAGACGCTGGCCAAGGAATGGGGCCGGATGAAGGTCAACGTCAACTGCGTGGCCTTCGGCTTCATCTCCACCCGCCTGACCGAGGCCACCACCGAAGAGAAGACCGTGAGCATCGAAGGCCGCGACATCAAGGTCGGCGTCAATCCGGAGCGCATCGCGCAGGCCAGCAAGGAGATGGCGCTCGGCCGCCCCGGCACGGCGGAAGAAGCCGCCGGCTCGGTCTACATGTTCTGCATTCCCGAATCGAACTACGTGACCGGCCAGACCATCATTTGCGGCGGCGGTCGCGGCGGATTCTGAGGCAGGGGCAACGGGGCTGCCTGTAGAGAGTCCCGCCTTGCGGCAACCCCGATTGCCAAAGGCGCCGGCAAATTGGGGAGCGGATCGCGCGGACGTCGACGGCCTCAGCGAGGTCTGGGGGCGCCGAGGTCTGGCGTATCGGCGGCCAGATCGCGCAACAGAGCCACGGCTTCATCTCTACCGGACACGCCGAGCTTGATGTAGATGTTCTTGAGATGCCACTTCACCGTCTCCGGCGAAATGGAAAGCGTGCGCGCCACCATCTTGTTCGACATCGCCTGCGCGATCAGCTTCAGGACTTCAGCCTCGCGCTCGCTGAGCGTCCTGATAGGCGTGGAGCGGCGCACGGCGGAAGCTGGCGCCACCGCGCGGCCGCGCCATCGGCTCGACGCTTCCAGCAGGCGCCTGGCATAAAAGGCCACGACCGGGTCGAGCCCCTGCTCGTCCAGCAACCTGCGCATCAGCCCCTGTCCGCCTGTCGCTGCGTCGAGAAGGCTGCGCACCAGACCAAACCGCTGGCCATGGCGCAGCGCCCCACAGAGGTGCTCCCGTGCAGCGCGTGCATTGCCGCGCCCGTCCTCGGCCACGGCGCACTGAACCAGCACGGTGGCGAAGTGCCGGCCTCGCGCGGCAAGCTCCACGCTGTCCAGGAGTGGCCTCAGGCGTGCCATGGCGCCATCGTAGTCATGGCGGTGCAGGGCCAGGCCGCTGGCGGACAGTTGCGCCACGACGTCGATCTCCCACACCGAAGCGCGGCCGGCCCCCGCTTCGGTCGACAGCTTCTGCGCGCGGGCGACGGTTGCTTCGGCCAGGTCGATCTCGCCCTCCTGCAACTGCCAGCGTGAGCGCACGGCCAGGGCCAGGGCCAGCAGACGGTCGAGGTGGTGCCGCACGGCGTAATCCTCCAGCCGGTCCAGGTAGGCAGCGGCCTCCAGGCGCCGCCCGGCGACACGATGGGACAGCGCAAGCATGAGCAGGGCACGCAGGACCGCGTCGGGGACCGAAACGGCTTCCAGTTGCTCGATCCGATTCTCCAGCAATTCGCAGACGGAATCGATCTCATTGAGTTCGTAGAAGGTCTCGCTCAGCAGCACTGCGGCCATGTGCGCGGCGCCCACATATTCGCCGCCAAGCTGCTCCGCCTCGTTCAGCACCTGGCGGAGCACCGGCTCGGCTTGCAGGATCTTGCCTTCCATCAACAGGCTGAGCCCGGACAGACAGCGTCCGACCAGACCGCTGACCATCGCGCCACCCCGCAGCGTGCTGTCGGCCAATACTTGCCGCGCCCGCTCGTGCTCGCCTCGGTGCATGTGGAGCCAGCCCACCACATTGCCGCGCGCGGTCAGCAGGAAATCGTCCGCATCCGCGGGTACACGCTCCAGTTCCGGCAACAGGACTGCCGCAGCACCGATGTCATCCTGCATCAGGGCCATGCCGCCCCGCAGCACCGTGACAGCGTAACGCTCGCGCAGCCCCAGCGTGGCGGCCTGCTGCGCAAGGCGCCCGATTGCCTGCGCGGCCGCATCTAGCCGGCGCGCACGCAGGTTGATGTGGGCCTGCATCAGTTGCAGCGAGAAGCGCGACTCGACCTGCTCGGGCGGCAGCATGCGCAGAAGGCTGGTCAACTGGCCGAGGCCCCCGCGTGCCAGCAGTTCGGAAGCACGCGCCTCGATCGCATCGGCGGCCGCGTTCGCCTCGCCGGCGAGCACGGCATGCCGGACTGCCTCTTCCACCTGGTCGCGCTGCTCGAACCAGCGCGATGCCGCCGCATGGAGCGCTTGCTGCTGTGCGACCGGCATTGCCTCCACCCGCGCAAGCAGCACTTCGCGCAGCAGGGGATGAAGGCGATACCAGCTTTCGTGCTCATGGCCGCTGACCTGGATGATGAACAGATTGCTGCTGTCCAGCCTGACCAGCCGCGTGGTCATGCGCGCAACGGCGTGCGGCTCGCCGACCAGGGCCGCGCACAGGGGTGCGCAAAAGCGGCTGCAGATCGCCACGCAGGTCAGCAGCTTCTGGTCGTCCTCGGCGAGCTTCTGCAAGACCTCGCGCTCGAAATACTCGGCGAAGGCACTCGCATCGCGCAATGCAGTGGGCGAAAAGCCAGCCCCTTGCTTCGCCTTGATATCCAGCGCGAACAATTGCAATCCGGCGACCCAACCGTCGGTCAGATCGTGCAGCCGGCGGGCGTCGCGCGGGCTGATCCCGCCAAGCTGGTCACGCAGGTAGGCTTCCGATTCCTCGGGGCTGAAACGCAGGTCGCGCAAGTCAAACTTCGTGACGAGGCCTTGCGAGTGCAAGCGCGCCAGCGACAGTGACAACTCGCCGCGCGAGCACAGCACCAGGTGCAGGTGCGGCGGGGCGTAGTCGAGCAGCCATTGCAGCGCCTGCCAGATGCGCGCGTCCTGGATGTGATGCACATCGTCGAGCACGAGGACCAGGTCCCGTGGCTGGCTGGCAATTGCCTCGATCAGCGTGACCACCCAATGCTCGACCCTGGATGCGTCGCTGCCGTCCCCGATGAGGTTCGCGGCCTTGCGCGCAATCTCGCCCTCGACCAGCCCGATGCTGGCGAGCAGGCAGTCGAAAAAGCGGCCCGGCTCGTCGTCCTCTTCGGCCAGCGACAGCCATGCCACTTCGAAGCCCAGTGATACCAGCACCTGGCGCCAACTCACCATCGTCGAAGTCTTGCCGCATCCGGCTGGGCCCTGGATCACCACGCAACGCTGGTGCCGCGCTTCCAGCAGCCGCGCCAGCAGCGCCTCGCGAGCCAGTGGCCGCCGTGCAGGACGTGGCGGTACCAGCTTGGTGCCGGCAATGGGCTCGAATACGTGCGAGTGGATGCTTGCCAACGGTGTCTGCCCTGATTGGTACGAAGACATGATTCTGTGGTGCCGGACTCATCACGCAGGCAGCGGCCCGGCGACGGGAAGCTGGACATTATAGTGACATGTTCCGCGCACCAGCCAGTAAGAGGATCTCGGTAGTTCCGCCGTTCGGCAGGCTCCGTGCACGGCTCGGCATGCTGCATCGCGGCGCAAATACCCCCCATTCTTTACTCCGTTCGGGTAGGCAGTGGTCTCTGTCGGCCCATGCATGATGATGACTTCTGCCACAGCACCGGGAACCCGGGAATGAGCCATGGCCGCCCTGCCTTCCGGCCGGCCGAGCAACCCATGACAAGATGCGGCGGACACCAGCCGCGACAAGGAGACTGCAACGATGATCCGCAAGAGATGGACGTGCATGCTGGCGCTGGCGCTGGTGCTGGTGAGCCAGTCGGCTTCGGCACAGCCCACCTACCCGACCCGGCCGATCAGCTTCGTGCTGCCCTTTTCCGCAGGCGGCGCCGCTGACACTGTCTCTCGCATGCTTGCCGAGGAAATGAGCAAGCGCCTGGGCCAGCCGATCATCGTCGAGAACCGTCCGGGTGCCGCCGGCGTCATCGGCACAAACGTTGCAGCCAAGGCTCCGGCCGACGGCTACACCGTATTGCTGACACTGACGCAGGCCATCCTCACCAACCAGTTTCTGTTCACCAAGCTTCCCTACGATCCCCGCAAGGAACTGGCCTTCGTCACCGAGGTCTGCGGCGGTTCCGTCCTTCTTGTGGTCAATCCCCGCATACCAGCAAAGGACGTCAGCGAACTGCTCAACTGGGCCGCCAACAACCGCGCCTCATTCGGCTCGTGGGGTACGGGCTCCTACGGACACCTCACCAGTGCCTACCTGAACCGCTCACGCAAGATCGACCTCACCCATGTCGCCTACAAGGGCGAAGCACCGATGATCCAGGACCTGGTGGGCGGGCAGATCGACATCGCCTTCGTTACCGCGTTCTCGGCCAAGCCCTTTATCGACTCGGGCAAGCTGCGTGTTCTGGCGGTGACGGGTGAGCGGCGCCTGCCCGCCCTTCCCAATGTGCCGACGCTGGCTGAAGCCGGGCTGACAGATCCGGAATTCCAGTCAACGGGCAAACTCATCATGATGGTGCCCGCCGGCACCCCCGCGCCAATCGTCGAACGCATCGAGAGTGCGGCACGCGCCGTGATCGGCACCGAAGCGATCCGCAACCGCATGCGCGGCATCGGCATGGAGCCGATCGGCAACAGCAGCAGGCAGGCGCTGGCCAATTATGAGGCGATGTATCCGGTGCATCAGCGGCTCGTTCAGTTGACCGGCGCGAAGCTGGACTGACGCCTCTCCCGCGCTGCTGCTCGCCCGGGACCGTCCCGGGCCGCAAGACCACTTTCCCGTACTCCGCACCGACGCCACCCCGCCCCACCTCCCCAATGCGGGGAGGCCGGTCGGGCGCCAACGCGCCCTAAGCTTGGCTGGCCTGCCGTCCGGCACCGGCGCCGCAGCGACTGACACGTGCCAGCGGCTTCACCTCGGAGAACGAAGAACATCATGCTGTCTGGCATCAGGATTGTGGAAATCTGTGGGATCGGCCCGGGCCCGTTTTGCGCAATGCACCTTGCGGACCTCGGCGCCGACGTGATTGCGATAGAGCGCACGGCCTCCGGAGAGTCCGGCGCTCCGGCAGACGGCAGCGTGCTCAATCGCGGCAAGCGTTCAGTGGTTGCCGACCTGAAGACGGCCGAAGGCCGGGAGCTGGTGCTGCGCCTGATCGAAGATGCGGATGCGCTGATCGAAGGCATGCGTCCGGGCGTCATGGAGCGCCTCGGGCTCGGGCCTGACGTGCTCCAGCAGCGCAACCCCCGCCTGGTCTACGGCCGCATGACAGGCTGGGGCCAGTACGGTCCACTGGCACAAGCTGCCGGGCACGACAACAACTACATTTCGCTCTCAGGCGCGCTCTACTACAATGGCGCCCCTTCCGAGCCGCCCTCCTCAGCCATCACACTGGTCGGTGATGTGGGCGGCGGCGCGCTCTACCTCGCAATTGGCCTGCTGTCCGGCATCCTGAACGCACGAGCGACCGGCAAGGGTACGGTGGTCGATGCGGCCATCACCGATGGCTCGGCCCACATGCTGCAACTACTGCTTGCCACGCGCCAGAAGGGCCTGGTGACGGGCGTGCGTGGCCAGAACGTCCACGACAGCTCGCACTTCTTCGCCACCTATCGCTGCGCCGACGGCCACTTTGTCACGCTGGGCGCGCTTGAGCCGCAGTTCTATGCCTTGCTGCTGCAAAAGCTCGGCCTAGCCGAAGACCCGCGCTTCGCCCGGCAATGGGATCGCCAACGCTGGCCGGAACTGCATCGCCACTTTGCCGAGTTGTTTGCCAGCAGGACGCGCGCGGAATGGTGCGCGCTGCTCGAGAACACGGATGTCTGCTTCGGGCCGGTACTGAGCCCTGAAGAAGCCGCGGCGCATCCGCACAACGTCGCTCGCGGCGTGTACTTCGAAAGCGACAGACAACTGCAGGCTGCGCCGGCACCGCGCTTCGACGGCCAGGCCCGGCGACCGGGGCCGATACCGACGCCCGGCCAGCATACGGAAGAGATCGCGGCCATCCTTGCCGGCAAGGATGCGCACGGGCTATGGCATTCCCCCCGTGCAGGCTGACCGGAGCCACCGCATGCGCCGCAGCACATACGCGGACAGTGCACGGGATTGCGCCACGGCGCAACGCGGGCGCCTGCAGCCCCGGCTGTCCGCGCTGATCGCCGAAGTACGCGCGCTGCGTCGCGAGCTCGAACTTATGCTGGCGCTGTACGCGATGCCCGATCCCCGCGAGGTGATGGCATGCCGCGCGCAACTGCTCGACCAATGGATCCAGCAGGCGCAGGGCCGGCGGCAGCTGGTCTGCCTGGCCTGCGCGGCCGAAGAAGGGGTACTCACCCGGCACCATCTGGAGCTTGGCCAGCAGACCGCGTCGACCACATCCGACCGCGCGCTGCGCGCCTTGTACTGGGCAAGTGTCCAGCGCTGGAGTCGCCTGCCTGTTGCTGGCCAGCCCCGAACGAGCGCACCCGTGGTGCGGCGATACACCTCGAACATCGTGGCAGCCGATATGTGCGAGAAGTGCTGTGAACTCAGGCATGACGCCAGGCGCTTCGCTCCGCACGAGGCACTGGCCCCACTGGCCCCACTGGCCCTTGAGCACGACGAGATGCACCGGACTGACCAGGCAGTGACGATGTCCCGGTATGGCTGCATGGCCTGCGCTACGCGGTGGGTTCGACGGGTCTTGCCATGGGAGCCGTTTGTCTCCTGGAGCGTCGTGCAGTCCGATGTTGCTTCGGCTGCGACGCCGCCGGGCCCTCTTCACGCGCTGACCGCAATGGCAGTGGGTAAGCATTCCGGCCTCGTGCCATCCAGCCTGTAGACCACAACAACCCGGTCCAGCTCCCTTCCGTCACCACACCGCGAAGAAAACAAAAAAAACCGGCCAACGGGCCGGCATGAAAATACCTGCCGGCAAGGACACCCGACAGGCGTGGAGAAGGAACAGAACCAGCAGGACGGCGCGCCACGCGCGTCGACGCTCCGTGCACTGGCAGCCAGTTCGACACCAGCGTAGCGGCTCAACCCGACTTTGGCGCCACCCCTGAAGGGTAGTCGCCGACAACCCCGTATTGCATGGAGATGGCACACCGCTGCCGCGCAGCGTCCACCGAGAACATCAGGGTCAATACGGATGGGTAGTGCGCGAATACGACACGCTGGCCATTTGGAGTGGTCTTCCTCGCCGCGCTTCTGCGCTCTACTTTGCCTGCGCTAGCTGCCACGACCTGCAACAGGCAGCACAGGCACGCGCCCGAGAAACAGCGCGACCGGACGGGCCGGAACCACACCTCGTGTACCTGCCGCCGGAATCCAAAAACGATACGGAGACCCTCAAGCATGAAAAGGAAGTTCCTGACCCTGGCGGCATTGGCGCCTGCTGCAGTCACTGCCCATGCGCAGACCAGCGTGACGCTTTACGGAGTGATTGACGGATCCGTCGAGTACGTCAACCGGGTGGCCGCTGGCGCGGCCACGCCCACGCAGGGCGGCAGCCGCTTCGGCATGCCTAGCGTTGGCGGCCTGTCCGCCTCGCGCTGGGGCCTGCGCGGCGTGGAAGACCTGGGTGCCGGCAACTCGGCGATGTTCGTGCTGGAAAGCGGCTTCCAGTGGGATTCCGGAGCCCTGCAAAGCGCCCCGCTGTTCAACCGCCAGTCCTACATCGGCTTGCAGAACAAGGAATACGGCAAGCTCAGCTTCGGGCGTCAGTACACTTCTTTCTTCGATGGCATGGCCAACTTCGCGCCGCTGCGCTTTGCCGCCACCTACGAACCGGGGATCTGGTGGATGGGCCTGAACTACCGCGAAGACAATATGGTCAAGTACACCGGCCAGTTCGGACCGCTGCAGGCCGTGGGCCACTTCTCGTTCGGTACCGGCACGGCAGTGCAGAACGCCAACATCGTGTTGGCCAACGGCGGCGCGGGTGAAACACCGGGTAATTTCACCGACAACACCGCCTACGGCGGTTCGCTGATGTACCTGGACAGCAGCGGCCTGGGATTCTCAGTTGCCGCGGACATCTGGCGCCCGGCCGCCGTAACGGGCCAACCGGGCAGGGTGAACAAGTATGGCGCCGCCGCGCTCTACAACACCGGGCCGTTCAAGTTCACGGCGGGGTACCGCTACAACAAGGGCGAGTTCTCCAATGGCGCCACCGTGCTGCGTGACGACTACTGGTGGGCCGGCATCAACTACCAGGCAACGCCCGCGCTGGGCCTGTCGTTGGCGTACTACTACGCGGACATCAAGAGCGCACGCACTGCGGCCACGTCGCCGGAGACCAACCCGGCAAATATGCAGCAGGTCAGCTTCATTGCCGACTACAACTTCAGCAAGCGCACGGACGTGTACCTGTCCGTTGGCTATGCCCACAACGGTGGGTTGAGCTTCGACAGCACCGCCACTGCCTTTGCGTTCAAGTACCCGACCATGACCGGTCAGCAAAATATGGTCGGCGTGACGGTGGGCGTACGCCAGGTCTTCTGACACAAGACGGCGGGCACCCGATACGCCGGACACTTTCGTCCGGCGTCCGGTACGCGGGATTTCCCGCTACCCGCTACCCGATTATGGGGGGTCGCAGAGCAGGCACGTGCGTACATCATCCTCTCAGGATGAGCAAGCCTGAAGGGCAACGCATGGAACCAGAGACTCCGAACCAGCCGGAACGCACGCTGCGGCATACCCGCCAGATCCTTTGCCGCGGCTACCTGCGCGACGACGGCCTGTACGACATCGAGGCCGAACTGCATGACATCTCCCCAGTGCCGACCGAACTGCCTTTCATCGCGCTTCCGGCCGGTGGATCCATCCACCAGATGCGCCTGACCATGACGATCGACGCGGAACTGGTGATCCGGCACATGTCGGCCCGTACCGATACCGGCCCCACGCCCTACTGCGCCGAGATCAACGCGGCCTATGCGGTGCTGGAGGGACTGCGTGTCGGCAGCGGCTTCCGGCAGGAGGCAAAGGCGCGCCTGGGTGGCGCCAGGGGCTGCACACACCTAACCGAACTGCTGGGCCCGCTCGCCACCACCGCCATGCAGACGATCATGTCCATGCAGCGCGAGACCACACCCTGGCACGCGCGGCTGGAAGGCGACGCCCCCATACCCCAACCCTGGGTACTGGGCACCTGCCACGCCTATCGCCTCGACGGCGAAGCCGCCAAGGTCATCTGGCCGATCGACCGCCGCGCGCGCAAGTAGGCCGGACCGCCTGACTACCCACTTCGCGGAGGGCTGCCATGCCCTGCCGCCGTGATCATGCCTGCGTGCGATGCCCGTGACGGGGCGCCATTGCCATCCAATCCAATCCGGCCCGTCCCGAGAGCCCAGTAGAGATAGCCGAGGCGGTGCGCCCAGCCGCGGGCTGCTACCAGCACGCCTGGCGCCGACGACGATGCGCAGGCGTTGGCGTTGGCGTTGGCGTTGGCGTTGGCGTTGGCATTGTTCTTGCGTGTCACCGCCGGATAGATACTCCCCATTTCTGCCGAAGCAAAAAAGAAGGGCCCGTTCCTTCACGGGCCCAAGAGTCTCTCCTCGGTGCCCTGCTCGCAAGGCACGGCTGAAGAATAGCCATTCGGCTGAGCCACAAGAAGTCGGATAACTCCGTAAGGGAAAGCCCCCGTCAACGCGGGTTGGGTCGAAGCGTTGCGTTACGGGGACGCCGCCATTGCGTAGCGCACGTCTGCCGGCGTTTGCAGTTGTGTCACCGCCGCCCCCCGTGGAACAATCAGCGCCATCGGAAACATCCGATCGCACAACAAGAAGCAGCACCACGAAGCACGACAGAGCCGGACCGATCCGGCCAATTGGTGATCGGCGGATGGCCAGGGCGGCCAGCGCCGCCACGGTTATTTCTGACTAATTTTCGACGGGTGTCATCATGACCAATTCGGGCCTGCCACGCCGCGCCTCGTTCGGGGGCGTCGCGTCTGTCTTCCTTTCCCTTGCCGCATTGCTGACGCCGGCCGCCATCCCGGCGGCGCAGGCGGCATCCAGTCCGGTTATCCAGCGCATCCAGCAGACCGGCACGATCCGCATCGCGCACCGCGAAAGCTCCGTGCCGTTCTCGTTCATTGCCGACGGCAAGCCGGTCGGGTACGCCGTCGATCTGTGCCTGAAGGCGGCTGACGCCGTGCGCGCCCAACTGAAAATGCCGCAGTTGCGCGTGGAGTGGGTGCCCGTGACGCCGGCCACGCGCATCCCGGCCATCGTCGATGGCAAGGCCGATCTGGAATGCGGGTCGACCACCAACAATCGCGAGCGTCGCGAACAGGTCGCCTTCACGATCCCGCACTACATCGCCGGCAGCCGCATGCTCGTCAAGTCGGATTCCGGCATCCGCCGCTGGAGCGACTTGCGCGGCAAGACCGTCGTCTCCACCACCGGCACCACGCCGCTGGCCATGATCCGCAAGATGGACGAATCCGGCGCGATGGGCTGGAAGGTCCTGGAGGCCAAGGACCATGCCGAGGCGTTCGCGATGGTGGAATCGGGCCGCGCCGATGCGTTCGTGATGGACGACGTGCTGCTGTTCGGCCTGCGCGCAAACGCGAAGAACCCGGCTTCGCTGGCGGTGACCGGCGACCTGCTGACGATCGAACCCTACGCGATCATGCTGTCGAAGCAGGACGCCGAGTTCAAGAAGATCGTCGACAAGGCCCTGGTCAACGCGATCTATGACCAGGAAACCCAGAAGCTCTACCGCAAGTGGTTCCAGCAGCCGATCCCGCCCCATGGGATCACGCTGGATATTCCGATGAGCTACCTGCTGCGGGACTCGTTCAAGTTCCCGAGCGACAAGGTGGCGGATTGAGGCGCTGACGCCGACCACCGGTCTTGCTCCTCTCTCCCACTTGCGGGAGAGAGGAGAAAACAGAACACCACTCCGGTCATCCCGTGCGAAGATACCGCCCGTTGCCCTCGGGCCCGCACCGCACGACCCACCATGACCGCAGCCCCCCTCAAGCTGTCCGACCTGTCCGTTTCCACCACGGTGGCCGGGCTGATCGCCATGCTGACCGGCTACACCAGTTCGCTGGTGCTGATGATCCAGGCCGGACAAGCCGCGCACCTGACCGATGCCCAGATATCGTCCTGGATCTGGGCGCTATCGATCGGCATGGGTGTCACCACGCTCGGACTATCGCTGCTGATGCGGGTGCCGATCGTGATTGCATGGTCCACGCCCGGGGCGGCGCTGCTGATCGCATCCCTGCCCGGCGTGCCCTACCCGGAAGCGATTGGCGCGTTCCTGATGGCGGCCCTGCTAATGACGGCGGCCGGCCTGACCGGCTGGTTCGACAAGCTCATGAAGGCGCTACCGGCCAGCATCGCTTCGGCCTTGCTGGCCGGCATCCTGTTCCGCATCAGCGTCGACGTATTCGTCCAGGCCCAGCACCAAACGCTGCTATTACTGGTGATGTTCGCCGTCTACCTGTTTGGACGGCGCTGGTGGCCGCGTTATGCGGTGCCCGGTGTGCTGGTGATCGGCGTCGCGCTGGCCGGCGTACTCGGCCAATTGCACTTCGAGCAGTTTCACTTCGCCGTAACCATGCCGGTCTGGACCACACCTGCGTTCTCGGTATCGGCATTCGTCAGCATTGCCGTGCCGCTGTTCATCGTGGCGCTGGCGTCCCAGAACATCCCTGGGCTGGCCGTGCTGCGTGCCGATGGCTACCACGTGCCGGCCAGTCCGCTGATTGCGGTCACGGGCGTGGCGTCGGCCATCCTGGCGCCGTTCGGATCGCACGGTATCAATCTGGCGGCCATCACGGCCGCGATCTGCACCGGCCCGCAGGCTGACGCCGATCCGCGCCGCCGCTACATGGCCGCCGTGGTCTGCGGTATCGGCTACCTGGTCATGGGCATCATGGCAGCCAGCATCGCCGCATTGTTCGCGGCCTTCCCAAAGGCGCTGGTGGTGGCCGTCGCCGCCTTTGCGCTGCTTGGCTCGATCGCCAATGGACTGACGGTGGCCATGCAGACGCCGGTCGAACGGGAATCGGCCCTGCTGACGTTCATGATCACGGCGTCCGGCATGACGCTGGCAGGCGTCGGCTCGGCGTTCTGGGGCGTGGTGGGCGGCATGCTCGCGCTGCTGGTGCTCAAGCCGCGCGAGCCAAAGTCCGCTTGATGGTCGCCTGATCGTCGCCTGATGGTCGCCGGGCAACGGCCCAAGCTCAAAGACCCGATCTGCTAGAGCAGCAGGAAGGCAATGTCCCCCACGCCGATCTGCGTGAGCGACATGCCCTTGCGGCGCTGGAACAGCACATGCTCGAGCACCCGGTCACGGTGCTCGGCGAACACAGCGGGATCGAACCGCAACGCGGCGGTGGCGTAGTGCTCCGCCAGCAGTTTGTAGACGCGATGGCGCACCAGCAGCAGTTCGTTGTCGGTTTGCAGGCGCGACATCTCGACGCTGTGCTCATCCTCGAGCTGCCGCATGCTGACCACCACGCGCGCGTGCATCCCTCGATAGCGATCGATCTCGGCATGAGCGCGGCGCAGTTCGTCGCGCAGCGTCCGCACTTCCTGCATCAGTTTCAGATTTTGCTGCACGCCTCGCTGAATGCGGGAGGCTTCTTCCAGCGCGTGGTCGGCTGCGGCAATCGTGTTCTGCCAGACGCCCTCTCCCGGATCGCGCCCGGGATCGGACTCCCCCTGCAAATGGCCGAGTCGCGTGGTCGGCCAGGCCGTTACCCCGTCAAGCTCGTTGTTCATGATGCTCCCCTTGATCCCATCTACAACCTCGCCAGCCGCCGGCGTATGTTTTGGTGCCGGCATGGTCAGGCCAGATTGGATACTGCCGCGACATTCTGGAGGCGCCTCTTGTGTATTCCCGGGCGCCCCGTGCGTTTTCAGCGCATACCATCATTCAATTCCCCTATCCCTTGCAGGGCAACCACCGCGTGGGAGGGTAATCGATCACCTGAAATTACTATGACGCCAGGATTCTCGGCAATTCGTCCCATGGTTTGCAGCCCCGTTTGGGGGTGATCGGGGGCGCGGATTGCATAATATCGAATCCGCGTGCCGCAACAGTCTCTTTTGATCAATTCATGAACGGATATCTGCTCCTCGCCCTGGCCATCGTTGCCGAAGTCATCGCCACCAGCAGTCTCAAGGCCGCCGAGAACTTCACGCGCCTGGTCCCCAGCGTCCTGGTGGTGACCGGATACGTAGCGGCGTTCTGGTTACTGATGCAGGTGATGAAAACAGTGCCAGTCGGTGTGGCCTATGCGATCTGGTGCGGCGCCGGAATCGTGCTGGTGACGCTCATCGCATCGGTGCTCTACCGTCAGGTCCCAGACCTGGCGGCCTGGCTCGGCATCGGGCTGATCATTGCCGGCGTGGCGGTGATCCAGCTTTTCTCGAAGATGTCGCATTGATTCCGGCAGCACCCTGCCCGGCTGCGCTCACCCCTTCGGTGGCAGCGTACGCAGCAGCCGGTTGACCTGTGCCAGCGTCTCGCATTCGTCAGCCTTGCGCTGCCGGCGCTGCTCGACGATTTCCAGCATGGCGCGGATCTGCCCATTCTTGGCCTCGCAGGCCTCGCGATTCGGCTCCGCGCACGGGACCTCCAGTTCACCCCGCAAGCTCTCCTGCACGATATTGATCAGCGCCGTGCAGCCCGATGTATCGGCCAGCGCCGGATCGGACGCCGGTGGCACCGCCAGAGCCGGCATCGCACCCATCAGGACAAGCAGCGGCAACCGGCAAAGATTCGCGCGGACGGATGACATGGGTAGGCGGAAGCTGGCCAAATGTGTCCTTGTTTGCGGCGTGAAGCCGACATCATAGCCGGTCGCTGAATCGGCCAATCGGAAATGTCCACAAGGTAAACGGATCGCGTCGAGAGACGCCACGTTTCGCCCGAACAGAGAAATTCAATTTATTACTATTCAAACACCAACAGCTACACCGGTAGAGTAATAACTTAACGAGACTGGCTTTGACGCATGACATCGAATGCACCGCGATTGCAGTCACCGTTCCCTTCAATCTCAATAGATGGACCGCGGCGCGGAATCTCAGTCCCGGTGCGTTTCCATCGGCGACAAGTTATTGCCCATGCTTGAACCTCTCATCAGACATTTTCGGCACACCGGATGGAACCCGACGCGGCCCGGGCTTATCCGCATCACCCTCCTCGGTGGTTACATCTTCTTGACCCCAGTCCAGCCAGTGTCCGCAGGTTCGATCATCTATCCAAGCACCGCAGGGACCCCGTTCAGCCTGTCATTTGGGACGTCGTTGACGTCTTCGCGAGACCAAGGAGTTGGACGGCAACTGGCAACCGCGTGGCAAAACCCCGGCCTTAGACTTTCCGATGTTAGGTGCCCAGTAACGAAAACAACGAGTGTCAGTGGGATTCCAGTGCCAGGAATGCCCAATGCGTACCAGACCAATCTGGCGGGCATAGGTATGCGTTTTGCAATGACCGACGGCTGGACGGGGGGTTTGGCTGCAGCACCATCGAGGACGACGTTTTCTCCACCGAGTCCAAACGCCGCCGCCGTGGACTACTTCTCGGCTGAACTCATCGTGACTGGTCCCATCAAGTCCGGCGCATTGACCAGCCTGCCCTCCATGACCGTCCAGTTCTCGGGCAGTTGCTTCGATACAGTCACCCGAACCATCACGATCACACCCGGTACGCGAGTCATGGCCAACAGTTGCACCGTCACGACACCGCACGTCGAGGTGCCGCTGCCCCCGGTCAGGCTTGCGAGCCTGCTGCCGGTCGGCAGAGTAAGCACCGAACGCGCCGACTTCAACATCAGCTTGTCGTGTCCAACCGGTATCGGCATCCATATCACGTTGACGGACGCAATCCGGCCCGTCAACAGGACAAACGATCTCACGCCGGCGCTTGATTCCACGGCGCGCGGCATTGCGCTTCGACTGTCGAGAGGCGGCACGCCAATCACCTTTGGCGCCGATTCCGCTGCACGAGGAAACCCCGGGCAATGGTACGTGGGGCCGTCTGCCGCCACCACCCTTGTGCCCTTGACCGCGCGCTACGTTGCAACCGGAACCGTCAGACCCGGCGCTGTCAGAGCGCTGGCAACGTTCACGCTCAGTTATCAATGACCGGCGGGCGCGGACACTGGCCAAATTGAAAACAGACCATCGTGAAATGGCCTGCCAAAAGGTGGATAGGTAGATCAGCGACGGGCCAATCAGTCGTCTCCCCAACGCCAGCGTGGCGGCTCCCCCTTGATCCAGCAAACGACAAACAGCGCCAGGCTCAGGATCACCACGAGGAAGACAAAGACAACGGGACGGTGGTCAACGCGGAAGAAGAAGACAGCCAGCGCTAGCAACGCGAAGTACGCGCCGTAGGCTATCCAACCTTGCCAGCAAGTCGGGAGCCCCCACCCCCAGCCATAGCGCTTGGCGTGAAACCAGTATTCAGGGTCGGTCTGCATGGTCAGGCTCTGTATACCGCATGGACGTCAGCGCAATGTACCCGCGCATGACTTGATCCTCAACGATACGCCTGCCCCGTGGACCTAACGGGGTGCCGTCGCAGGAACGACTGTGGTCCCCGGAGGCGCGATGCTGCCGTTGGCCACGTCGCGTGGCAGCAACTACGGATAGTTCATGTACAGCGCCGCAATGGCGCTGACGCTTCCGCTGGTGACGACCTGCCCCGCCTGGAAATACGTAGGGAGCCCCCAACCCAGCCGTGGCCGCCTGGCGCGAGATCAGGACACACGCTAGTAGTGCGGGCCACCCTGCCAGCGATCCCGGTCACTATCGTTATCCCGGTGATCGCCCCGATCACGATCTCCGTGATCGTGATCTCGATCGTATTCAGATCGACCATCTCCGCCGTAATACCCACCGCCTCTGTGATCGCCATGATCGGGGGTAATGACGCACCCACCGAGCAGCGCCACGGAGGTGACGAGAAGCACAAGAATGGGCTTCATATGGCACTCCTGTTCAGCCTTTTCCTTTCTCGAGCATATGCATTGGACTACCGGCACGATGTAGGAGCGAGGACATTCCGCAGCAAGGCGTTCTCCTACAGCGAGAGACGGCGCGGCGCGAAACGATCGGAAGAAACGATAAAGGGAGAGGCCAGTGCAGACTGAATGATGGTCCCGCCGACAGGAATCGAACCTGTATCTAGCGCTTAGGAGGCGCTCGTTCTATCCATTGAACTACGGCGAGCGGACCGTCTGCCTGGGGCTCGCGCCGCATCGGGGCAGGCGAGCCAAAAGACGGGGCGCAGTATAGCAAACTCGGGCGCAGGATCGGCGGCAGCCGCTATGCTGGACATATGGAGAACACAACAGCGTTCCAGTGGGAATCCGCCGCGCACACGGATGTTGGGCTCGCGCGGGCGCGCAATGAGGACGCGTGGCTCGCCGCGCCCGGCCTCTGGGTAGTGGCCGATGGCATGGGCGGCCACGCGCATGGCGATTTCGCCAGCCGCTCGATCGTGGAGGCACTATCGACGCTATCGCTGCCCGGCGATCTCGATCAGGCCATCGCCGATACACGCGCAGCCATCCTCGGCGTCAATCAGTTGCTGATGGATGAAGCACGGCATGCGCGGGTACGCGTGATCGGCAGCACGGTAGTAGCGCTCGTCTCGCGCGGGCATCAATGCGCCTGTCTCTGGGCAGGCGACAGTCGGCTCTACCTGCTCCGCGACAACCATCTGCAACAGCTCACACGCGACCACAGTCACGTGGAGCAATTGCGCGCGCGTGGCCTTATCACCGCCGACGAAGCGAAACACCATCCCGCCCACAACGCGATCACACGCGCCGTAGGGGCGGCCGCCACGCTTGACCTGGAGACCCTCACGCTGGACGTCCGGGACGGCGACATGTTCCTGCTCTGCAGCGATGGCCTCTACAACGACGTCGACGATACGGACATCGCCACGGTACTGGCCTCCTGGGATTGCCGGCACGCGGCAGATGAACTGGTGAGACTGGCGCTGGCGCGCGGCGGTCAGGACAACGTCACAGTGGTGGTAATCCGGGCCAGCGAAGCTGACGGCAGCTCGGAATTGTACTTGTCGCCGGACACTACGGGCTGACCCGCCGGACCTGGCGCATCGCAAGCAGCGCACCAAATGCGCCTCAAATAGAAAGCCCGCCAACTGAGTGGCGGGCTTGGGTTGCGGACGGGCCCGGACCTCCTGGGTCTGCGTCGCCGGCAATTCCGGTCATTCCTGTGCCAAGCATGTTTCCCGTGATTCCGCCCATGACGCGGACGTCCATCCGGACCACCCGGACAGTCGAAGAAAACCTGGCAATGGCAACAATGACCGCAATGCCGGGGCCGAGTGGCAAGCCAACCTTGCCAAAGGCAGGATCAGCGGGACTTGTCGTCGTCCGCCCCGTACGAGCATCGATGCTCGCGCTCTGGAGTATAGGCAGCAAGGCCGGACATGCAAGCCATGTGCGCGATACATCCCGTTACCTTTTCGGACTTTTCGCACCGCAACAAAATATTCGGTGTTCTGCTATACTCCGCGCCGTGAGTTTCGCACTGTGAGTTCCGCAACTCGCCCGGCTTTCAACGCTGTGGCGTATCCGCTACCTCCCAAGCTCTGCTCCCTGCCTCTGTCATTTTCTCGGAAGTATCGCTGACAGGTGCCTGGCCAGAACGCACCACTCACCTGACGCTGCCTCGTCTCCGATCCTGAAGAACAGCCCGATTGTTAGCTGTTTGCCTGCCAGGGTTCCGGTTGGTTTCTCGATAACCAGTCGCCCCTGCCTGCCGCCGTTTTGCCAGCTGAGTCTGTCGAACGGCCCACCGATTGGCGCCGAAGCCTTTTTAAGACTTTGCACTGCGCCCACCCCTTCGCGCACATCTGCCAGGGGTGCCATGCATTTTTAAGACGTACGACATGACCCAGCACGATTTCCGTGCGGAGCAGCCTATTGCCTCCGCCACCGACGCATTCGCCACGCCCGCCGATACCGCCAGCCCGCTCGACAAGCTCGACGCCATGCTGAACGCTGACGCCGCACCGGCCGTGGAAGCCTCGGAAAACGGCTTCGCAAAACTCGGCCTCGACGCCGCTATCCTGCGCGCACTGGCCGAAGCCAACTACAACACACCGACACCGGTGCAGGCGCAGGCCATCCCCGCCTTCCTGGCCGGCCGCGACCTGCTGGTTTCCAGCCAGACCGGCTCGGGCAAGACCGCCGCGTTCATGCTGCCCGCAATCCAGCGCATCAGCGAAAAGCCGGCCACGCATCGTCCGACCGAACCGGCCAAGCGCATGAAGGGCAAGCGCCCCCGTCCGTCTCCGGCCCAGCCGTCGCTGCTGGTGCTGACGCCGACGCGTGAACTGGCCCTGCAGGTAACCGAAGCCGCCGCCAAGTATGGCCGCCATCTGCGCCGTATCGTCTGCGCCAGCATCCTGGGCGGCATGCCCTACCCGAAGCAACTGGCCATGCTGGCCCGTATGCCGGACATCCTCGTGGCCACGCCGGGCCGCCTGCTCGACCATATCGAAGCCGGCCGCATTGACCTGTCCGCGCTGGAAATGCTGGTGTTCGACGAAGCCGACCGTATGCTCGACATGGGCTTCGCCGACGACATCGACGCCATCGTTGCCGCCACGCCGGCATCGCGCCAGACGCTGATGTTCTCGGCCACGCTCGACGCCCGCATCGCCCAACTGGCCTCGCGCCAGCTCCGCGACCCGCAGCGCATCGAGATCGCCGCCGCGCGCGCCGACCACAGCAACATCGAACAGCGCCTGCACTTCACCGACGACATGTCGCACAAGGAGCGCCTGCTCGACCACCTGCTGCGCGATGCATCGCTCAAGCAAGCCATCGTCTTCACCGCTACCAAGCGCGATGCCGATTCGCTGGCCGAGCGCCTGTCGGACACCGGCTTCTCCGCCGGCGCGCTGCATGGCGACATGACTCAGGGCGCGCGTAACCGCACGCTGACGGCCCTGCGCCGTGGCAACCTGCGCGTGCTGGTGGCCACCGACGTGGCCGCGCGCGGCATCGACGTGCCCGACATTACCCACGTGGTGAACTTCGACCTGCCCAAGCAGGCGGAAGACTACGTGCACCGCATTGGCCGTACCGGCCGTGCCGGTCGCTCGGGTGTGGCGATCAACCTCGTGAACCACGGTGACATGTTCCAGTGGCGCCGTATCGAGCGCTTCACGAACAACCGCATCGACGCCTCGGTGATCGAGGGCTTCGAACCGCGTCGCTCGCCGAAGCCGCGCTCGAACTTCGGCGGCAAGCCGGGCGGCCGCGACGGCTTCCGCGGCAACGGTGGCACCGGTGGCGGCTATCGCGGCAACAACGGCAGCGGTGGCTATCGCGGTAACCGCGAAGGTAGCGGCGACCGCAACTTCGGCGAGCGCCGATTCAGCAGCGACAACCGTGGTTTCGGCGATCGCGCCCCGCGTCCGTTCGGCGACGACAACCGTGGTGGCTTCGGCGATCGTGGTGAGCGTGGTTTCGGCGACCGTAGCAATGGCAATAGCAATGGCGGCTACCGTGGTCAAGGTCAAGGCCAGGGTCAAGGCCAAGCTCAGCAGCGCAGCTTTGGTGGCGAACGCAGCTTCGGCAACCGCGACTTCGCACAGCGCGATGGCAACCGTGACGCCACGCAACGTGACGGTAACCGCAGCTTTGGCGGCAACCGTGACGGCCAGCGCGACGGCAACCGTAGCTTTGGCGATCGCAGCTTCGGCGACCGCAAGTTCGGTGACCGCGGTGGCGATCGCGGCGGCTTCGGCGGCCAGCGCAACAGCCGCTCGCGTTACGAGCGATAAATAAAAAAGGCACCTTCGGGTGCCTTTTTTTATGCCGCCGGCTTGCGTGCGACGAGCGCGAGCCGCTGATACCCCCTCACACCGCGCACGTCCTGAACCCGACGAACGACACATCGTCCTCGGGCAACAGCGCGGTTCGCGCACGCGTATGGCGCAGTCGCGCAGGGCTCGCAAACGACACACCTCGCACCACCTGATGGGTGCCGAAGCGGCCGACGATCTCGCCGTCCGTCGGCTCCGCGCTGAAGCCCAGATAGGGCTCGTATGGCGTGGCGGTCCATTCGCGCAGCGCGCCCCACTGGAGTCCGCGATTCTGCGTGGCCGCCAGTTCCCATTCGATTTCCTGCGGCAGGCGGCGACCCGCCCACACGCACCATGCCTGCGCCTCGAACAGGGTTACGTGCCGCACCGGCTCATCAGGGTTGAGTGTGCGCTCGGCTCCGAAGCGCGATACCACCCAGCTTCGCGTCACGGCATGGCGAGACCAGTAGCGCGGCGCGGACCGCTCCTGCATCATCAGCCACTGGCGGCCCGCCGCGGACCAGTACGCAGGATGCTCATAGCCGCCGTCCTCGACGAACTCGAGGTATTGCGCGTTGGAGACCAGTGCCGCATCCATCTCGAACGCCGGCACATAGACCTTCTGGGGCGGCAGTTCATCGGGCCATGCGAAACCATCTGCATCGCTCCAGCCTTGCGTGAAGTTTCCGCCCGGAAAATGCAGCGCGTCGTTGTGAGAGACCGATGCCGCCAGGCCCACGGATGCCGGCTCAGCCGGCGCTACGCCCAATGATTGCAACAATGCCGCGATGGTCTCCCCCTGCACATCCTCGTGGTACAGCGCGCGGCGGAACGGGTACAGCGTTGCATCATCGTCGTTGGCCAGCAGCGCGATGCGGCGCAGCAATCCATCCAGCACTTGGGCCGCGTACTGCTTGACGCGCGATACATCTGGCAGCGCGATTTCCCAGCGCTCGTCAGGACCAATGCGCTCGGGATCGAACCATTCATCAGCACCATCAAGCAAGGATGGCTCGCTGGCTACCGGCAGGCGGATACCGCCCTGCTCCAGATGGCGCACACCGCGCAGACACCACCACTCGGCGTGCCAGGCGACGTGGCCCAGCGTCCACAGCGGCGGGTTGCAATCGTACTGGCGCGGGACGGTCCAGCCACGGCGTGTCTGACCGAACGCACCCAGCCACGCCAGCGTGCGGTTGCGCGATTCCACGAGTGCCTGCGCCAGCCCCTCGCGCGGCAGACGCCGCGCATCGGGCCACGCCGCCTTGCCGCCGGTAAAGTGGAGATCGGGAAGCATGGAGAAGCCGCTCATCGCAAGGTCCGTGACTGAGGGTGAAAGAAAAGCCGGACACGCCGGCTGCGCGCATTATGACACCGGCGAGCCGGTGCCATTTCCCGCGCGCCCTATCCCCCTGCCGGCGCCGCGGCTTCTCCGCTGGCGCTCAGCCGCGCGCGTGGAAAACGGCGAACCAGCCGCGTGGGTCGGTCCAGCTTACGGGGTCGGTGAAACCAGCCGACTCCAGCAGGATCGCGAAATCCTCGGGCCGATATTTGTGCGAGTCCTCGGTATGGATCCGCTCCCCTTTGGCAAAGTTGCGTTCACCATCAGGCCAGCGAACCGTCACCGCGCGCTCGGCCTCAAGGTGCATCTGGATGCGGGATGCCTGCTGATCGAACGATGCCACGTGGCGCCAGTCCTCGAGCGCGAAGTCGCTGCCCAGGATCCGGTTCACATTGCGCAGCACATTGCGATTGAACGCGGCCGTGACACCAAGGGCATCGTCATAGGCCGCGACCAGCGTATCAGCGTCCTTGTAGAGGTCCACGCCAATCAGCACACCATCGCCATGGCCCGTCACCGCGCGCAGCCGCTGCAGTAGCGCCAGCGCGTCGATCGGTGTGAAATTGCCGATGCTGGAACCCGGGTAGAACAGCAACCGGCGGCCCCGCCTGACGTTGGGTGGCAGGTCCAGTGGCCCGCACAGGTCCGTGCCCAGACCGAGCATCGGAATATGCGGATGCTGTTGCTGCAACCCGGACAGGGTGCCACGCAGGAAATCCACCGAGATATCGAGCGCAACGTACTGGGCCGGTTGCAGGCTCGGGAAAAGCCGGGCGGCCTTCTCGCAGTTGCCGGCGCCGAGGTCGATCAGCACGCAACCGCTGCCGGCACGCGCCGCGATCGCCGGGGCGACGCTGGCGAAGATCGACGCCTCGGTGCGCGTCGGGTAGTACTCCGGCAAGTCGGTGATGGCCTCGAACAGGCGCGAGCCGAGCACATCGTAGAAGAACTTCGGGCTGATACCCGCCTGCGACCGGAGCAATCCGGCGACGATCTCGGCGCGCAGCGCGTCACTGTTCTCGTGATATTGCTGAATGAACTCCGGCCTGAGCGCGGCATGGGCGCCGTTCGCCACGACCAGGCGTGGCGTCGGGTCCTGCGCGTGTTCGGGAGCGGAATGGTGGTTGGCGTGGTGGAGAGACTGAGGCTGGGGGCGAGACGGGTTCAGTGGTGTCGTAACAGCCGGCATGACGTTTCCTTATTGTCGATGGGCACTACGTGAATCCCTCAAAGACCGCATGGCACGACGGGCACACGGTTGGCGTGGGGTGCGCTCCTGTCGTGTCTGGCGCACACCGACCGACCGCCAATCCAACAAGCATAGGCGCATATGCATATGCGTGCGTCATGCATTGCATGGCCCGGCAGCCCGCTTTTGCCTACACACCTTGTCCATACATTCAGACACATTGTCGGTGACGCAACATTTTTCCCGCAGCTTCGGTATAATCGCGCCCAACGCAAAACGCCGGAGCATCCGGTGTCAGCGTCCCTTCCAAAGGGAAGTTAAAGGGGAGTAGCTTGGGGGCCCATGCCCTTAGCACAATCGTCATTCCGAGGCGCTGACCCGTCTCCGGTTGTGCTGACCCTGGTGCGCATACCGTACCAGCGTGTCGAGCAAGACCTTTGCAACCTGGTGTTACGGTTTGCAAAGGCAGTCCCGCCCTTGTCGGCAACTTCCGTCGCTCCGTAATCCCAGGTGTCAAAAAAACTTGCTGGCCCGACCGGCCCGCAGCAATTTGCACTTGAGGAGCCTACATGGAGTGGTTTACCGATCTGTTCACGATGCAGTTCCTGACAGCGCTGCTGTCGATCGTCGTCATCGACCTGGTACTCGCCGGCGACAACGCCATCGTGATCGCCCTGGCGGCGCGTAACCTGCCGCCGCACCTGCAAAAGAAAGCCATCGTCTGGGGCACCATCGGTGCCGTGGTCGTGCGTTCGGCGATGACCATCGGCGTGGTCTGGCTGCTGAAGATCCCCGGCCTGCTGCTGGTGGGTGGCCTGGCGCTGGTCTGGATTGCCTACAAGCTCCTGGCGGCCGAGGAAGACGGTGACGAGCATGGCAGCGGCGCCAGCACGCTGGTGGGCGCGATGAAGACGATCATCATCGCCGACGCGGTCATGGGCGTGGACAATGTGCTGGCCGTCGCCGGCGCCGCGCACGGCAGCTTCCTGCTGGTGGTGCTGGGTCTGCTGATCAGTATTCCGATCGTGGTCTGGGGCTCGAGCCTGGTGCTCAAGCTGATGGCACGCTTCCCGTCGATCATCTACGTGGGTGCCGGCGTGCTGGCCTTCACGGCTGTGAAGATGATCCTGGGCGAGCCGATCACCAAGCCGTTCTTCGAGGCGCAACCCATCATCAAGTGGGCGCTGTACCTGGTGATCGTCGGCGGCGTGCTGGGCGCCGGCTACCTGACGCAGAAGCGCCGGGAGCCGTCCACCCAAGCCAACTGACACCCCTCGTCTGACGCAGAAAGCCGCCTTCGGGCGGCTTTCTGCTTTCAGGCTAAAATCCCCGCTTGCGGCCCGCGCGCCGACGTCACTTCCCACTTCCTGTCCCGATGAAACAGTACCTCGACTTCATGCGCCATGTGTACGAGCATGGCACCGAAAAGTCCGACCGCACCGGCACCGGTACGCGCTCGGTCTTCGGCTACCAGATGCGCTTCGACCTGAACGAGGGCTTTCCCGTCGTCACCACGAAAAAGCTGCACCTGAAGTCGATCATCCATGAACTGCTGTGGTTCCTGCAGGGCTCGACCAACATCAAGTACCTGAAGGACAACGGCGTCACCATCTGGGACGAATGGGCCGATGCCAACGGCGAACTGGGCCCGATCTACGGCTACCAGTGGCGCGCATGGCCGACACCGGACGGTCGCCATATCGACCAGATCACCGAGGTCGTGCAGCAGATCCGCGACAACCCCGATTCGCGCCGGCTGATTGTGTCGGCCTGGAACGTGGGCGAGATCCCGCAGATGAAGCTGCCGCCCTGCCACGCGTTCTTCCAGTTCTACGTGGCCGATGGCAAGCTGTCCTGCCAGCTCTACCAGCGCAGCGCCGACATTTTCCTCGGCGTGCCGTTCAACATCGCCAGCTACGCGCTGCTGACGCACATGATCGCGCAGCAATGCGACCTGGGCGTGGGCGATTTCGTGTGGACCGGTGGCGACTGCCACATCTACAGCAACCACTTCGAGCAGGTGGAGACGCAGCTTTCGCGCGAGCCGATGAAGCTGCCAACGCTGCGAATCAAGCATCGTCCCGACAGCATCTTCGACTACAAGTACGACGATTTCGAGCTGGTCGGCTATGAGTCGCACCCCGCGATCAAGGCGCCGGTGGCCGTATGACGCTGCTGACACTGATCGTCGCGCGCGCGCGCAACGGCGTGATCGGCCGTAACAACACCTTGCCGTGGCGCCTGCCGGAAGACTTGCAGCATTTCAAGCGCACGACCATGGGCGCGCCGATCATCATGGGTCGCAAGACCTGGGATTCGATCGGCCGGCCGCTGCCGGGGCGCCGCAATATCGTGGTGACCCGCAACCGCGACCTGCATATCGAGGGCGCCGATGTGGTGGGATCGATCGAGGATGCGCAACGGCTGTGCATAGGTGCGGAACAGGTATTCCTGATCGGCGGCGCACAACTCTATGCGGAGGCACTGCCGAGCGCCGATCGCCTGATCGTCACGGAAATCGACGCGGATGTGGAAGGCGATGCGTTCTTCCCGGCCGTGGACCGCACGACATGGGTCGAGACCGCGCGTGAGCTCCACCATTCGGAGACGAATGGCTTCGACTATGCGTTCGTGACGTACGAACGGCCGGCTTCCGGGGAAGAATAAAAAAGGGCGGCGCAAACGGGTTCACCCGCTTGCGCCGCCCTTCGTCGTCCCTGATCGGCCCTTGTCGTCTCTCCCGTTTGGAAGAGACGCACAAACCATCAGTTCCCGGCGATCGTCATCTGCTCGATCAGGATCGAGCCAGTCTCCTTGGTGCCACGCACCAGCGCATCGGCACCAACAGCAACGATCTGGCGCAGCATCTCGACCATGTTGCCGGCAATCGTGATTTCCTCCACCGGATACTGGATCACGCCGTTTTCGACCCAGTAGCCCGAGGCGCCGCGCGAATAGTCGCCGGTCACGTAGTTCACGCCCTGCCCCATCAGCTCGGTCACCAGCAGACCGGTGCCCATCTTCTTCAGCATCCCGACGAAATCGTCGCCCGCTTGCGTCTGCGAGCTGGTCAGCGTGAGGTTGTGCGAGCCGCCCGCGTTGCCGGTAGTCTTCATGCCGAGCTTGCGTGCCGAGTACGTCGACAGGAAGTAGCCCTGCACCACGCCGTCGCGCACCACGTCGCGTTCGTGCGTGCGCACGCCCTCTTCGTCGAACGGCGCGCTGCCCATCGCGCCCGGCACGTGCGGCCGTTCGTAAACCTGGATGTGCGGCGCGAAAACTTCCTTGCCCAGCGTGTCATACAGGAACGTCGACTTGCGATACAGCGCGCCACCCGACACCGCCTGCACGAACGCGCCTAGCAGGCCAGCAGCCAGTGGCGCCTCGAACAGCACCGGGCACTTGCGCGTGGACAGCTTGCGGGCGTTCAGGCGGGCCAGCGCGCGCTCCGCCGCATAGCGGCCAATCGCTTCCGGCTCAGCCAGCGCTCCGGGAGCGCGCTTCGACGAATACCAGTCATCCCGCTGCATGCCGCCGCCTGAACCGGCGATTGGCGCACACGAGATGAAGTGGCGAGAGTAGGGATAGCCGCCCGAGAAGCCGCGCGACGTGGCCAGCACGAACTGCGAGTGCTGGGCCGACACGCTAGCGCCGTCGCTGTTGCGAATCTTCGGCGAGACGGCGAAAGCCGCCGCTTCGGCGCGGCGGGCAATGTCGATCGCGCCTTCGGCATCGATGGTCCACGGGTGGAACAGGTCCAGATCCTGGGGGTCGCGCTCCAGCAACTCTTCCTCGGCCAGGCCGGCGCAGTCATCCTCGGCCGTGAAACGGGCGATGTTGTATGCGGCTTCGGCCGTGGCACGCAGCGCGGCGGCCGAAAAATCTGACGTGCTGGCATTGCCGCGACGCTTGCCGATCATCACCGTCACACCCACCACCTTGTCGCGATTCTGCTCGATGGTTTCCACCTCGCCCTTGCGCACCGACACCGACAGGCCACTGCCCTCGGAAATCTCGGTGGCGGCATCCGTCGCGCCGAGCTCGCGTGCCACACGCAGCACATCGGCCGCCATGGCCTTGAGCTGGTCCTGGGTGTAGGTGAAATGCGCGGTCTGTTCAGCGGTCTGGCTCATATGGGCGGGCGTGATCAAAAGTCCAAACGGGAATCATAGCAAGATAAAATGCCGCCCATGACGCGAAATACCCGTAACAATCCCAATGGCCGATTCCCGGGCGCCTTTGCCCCGGAGGACGAGGACGACCTGCCCAAGAGCAAGTCCCAGCGCAAGCGCGATATGACGGCGCTGCAGGACATCGGCGCCGAGCTGGAGTCCCTGCCCAAGGACAGGCTGGCGCGCGTGCCCATGCCCGAGGCGCTGGCCGACGCGATCCACGCGGCCCGCAAGATCACCAGCCACGAAGGCAAGCGCCGCCAGATGCAGTTTGTCGGCAAGGTCATGCGTGGCCTGGACGACGACGAAATTGCCACCATCCGGGCAGCTCTGGAAGGCTTCAAGGGCACCAGCAAGGCCGAAACGGCCCGGATGCACCTGATCGAGCGCTGGCGCGAGTTGCTGCTGGCCGACGACGACGCGCTGACCAAGTTCCTTGGCGAGCACCCAAGCGTGGACGTGCAATCGGTACGCAACATCATCCGCAATGCCCGCAAGGAAAAGGAACTGGCCAAGCCGCCGAAGTACTTCCGCGAGTTGTTCCAGGCCATCAAGACCGCACTGGAAGCGAAGGACGCCGACGCGGCCCCAGACAACGCACCGGAGCCCGAAGCATGAACCCGCAGACCCCACCGACATCGCCCGTCGCCCGCAAGAGCCCAGACGAGCTGGTGGTCGGCTTTGTGTCGATTTCCGACCGGGCATCGTCCGGCACGTACCAGGACGAAGGCATCCCCGCGCTGCGCGACTGGTTCGGCAAGACGCTGACCACGCCGTGGCAGTCTGTGGAACGGTTGATCCCCGATGAGCAGGCGCAGATTTCGCGCACGCTGATCGAGCTGGTGGACGTGGCTGGCTGTGACCTGGTGCTGACCACCGGCGGCACCGGCCCAGCCCGCCGCGACGTGACGCCGGAAGCCACGCTGGCCGTCGGCACCAAGGAAATGCCGGGTTTTGGCGAGCAGATGCGCCAGGTCAGCCTGCATTTCGTGCCGACCGCGATTTTGTCGCGCCAGGTGGCCGTGATTCGCGAAACGCCGAGCCGCGCCGCGCTGATCGTGAACCTGCCCGGCCAGCCGCGCGCCATCCGCGAGACGCTGGAAGGCCTGCGCGATGCCGATGGCAAGTCGATCGTTCAGGGGGTGTTCGCGGCCATGCCGTATTGCATCGACCTGATCGGCGGACCGTACATCGAGACCGACGAAGCGGTGGTCAAGGCCTGGCGGCCGAAGAACGCCGTGCGGGCGAAGCCTGCATCGGCTTGAGGTTTGACGTTTTCTCCCCACACCCGCCCGGCGGGAGCGGGGAGAAGACTGAAAGGTTCACTTCAAACCCAGGTACAGCCCGATCGGCACGAATACCACCGCCGCGATATTGCCGAGCAGCACGATCGACGCCACCTGATCCGGCTCCTGCCGGAAGTGGTCGGCCACCAGGAAGTTCAGCACTGCCGGCGGCAGCGCCGCGAAGACGAACAGCAGCCCGCGTTGCAGGTCGGTCATCGGCACCCACCAGGCCAGTCCCAGCGCCACGACGATCCCCGCCAGCGGGCAAACCGCTGCGCCCAGCACCCCCATCCCCCAGTTGCGCAGACTGACGTCCTTCATGCGCACGCCGAGCGCGAACAGCATCAGCGGCACGGTGGCATCGCCCAGCAGCTTGATGGACTCATAGACCGGCTCGGGCAAGGTGAAATAGGGCTTCGCCAGCGACAACGCCACGCCGGCCACCGTGGCCAGCACCATCGGGTTGCGCGCGATCTGCGCCATCGATGCGTGCCGGTTGACGATCTTCATGCCGACCGTGAAATGCATCAGGTTCGATGCCGCGAACAGCGCCACGGCCGGCGCCAGGCCTGCCGGACCGAATGCGAACACCGACAGCGGCAGGCCCATGTTGCCGCAGTTGTTGAACATCATCGGCGGCACGAACGTGCGGGGATTGGCCCCGATCATCCGGGCCACGAGCCAGGCCAGCACCCCCGAGCCGATCACCACGGCCACCGCACAGGCCAGCAGGACAAGCTGGTCCGCCAGCACGAAGTCCTTGCTGATGAACGCCGACACCACAAGTAACGGCGCAATCACTTCCAGCGTCGCCCGATTGATGCCGGTCATGTCCGGATGGGCACGGCGTCCGTAGAGCCAGCCAATCAGGATGATCAGGATGACCGGGGTGATGATCGAGACGATGCGCGTGAACATGGGCGGGGGCGACAGGGTGGCGCGGTGGAGGCCGCGCACCGGCCCGCCGCGTGGAGGTACTGCTCTTGAACGGTCAGGCTGCTGGTGCCTGGGGTGCCTCGGGCGCCTCGGGCGTGGCGGAAGCCGACGTCTTGATGAAATGCTGGCGGTAGTAGCGCAGTTCTTCCACCGATTCCAGGATGTCCGCCAGGGCCGTGTGAAGCTGGCGCTTGGTGAAACCCTTGTGGATCGCCGGCTCCCAGCGCTTGCAGAGTTCCTTGAGCGTCGAGACGTCCAGGTTGCGGTAGTGGAAGAACGACTCGAGCTTGGGCATGTAGCGCGCCATGAAGCGGCGGTCCTGGCAGATCGAATTACCGCACATCGGCGACTTGTTGGCCGGCACCCAGCGCTTCAGGAACGCCAGCAATTCGGCCTCGGCCTGGGCTTCGGTCAGCGTGGACGCCTTGACCTTGTCGATCAGGCCCGAGCGGCCGTGGGTACCCTTGTTCCAGTTGTCCATCGCGTCCAGCACGGCATCCGGCTGATGGATCACCAGCACCGGCCCTTCGGCCAGGATATTGAGTTCGGAGTCAGTGACCACTACCGCCACTTCGATAATCCGGTCGGTGTCCGGCTGCAGGCCGGTCATTTCCATGTCCAACCAGACGAGGTTGTTTTCACTTTTGACGGAGGATGCGGAAGGGCTTGTCATTCTGGCGGTACGGCTCGATATGGAGGTCGGATAAGAGCGCCCGACGAGTTACCCAAGGGTACGGCGGGCGAACAATTTATAATTCTCGCATATCCGCCCCGATGGCCAGGTATGCATGCCTTCCGCCGCGCCATCGTCAACAAGGCCCACAGATGTTCACGCTGATCTTTCTTGCCGCACTGGTTGTCATGGTGCTGACCAAACTCTGGCTGGCCAGCCGCCAGATTCGCCATGTGGGCCGTCATCGCGGCGCCGTGCCAGAGCGCTTTGCCGACACCATCACATTGTCCGCCCACCAGAAGGCGGCGGACTACACCATCGCACGCACGCGGCTGTCGATGCTCGAGGTGCTGGCCGGCGCGGCCGTCCTGATCGGCTTCACGCTCCTGGGCGGCCTGCACGCGCTGAACCAGCTCTGGCTGCACGTATTCGGCGGCGGTGGCTACTTCTATGGCGTCGCGCTGATCGCCAGCGTGGTGCTGATTGGCGGGCTGATTGACCTGCCCTTCTCGCTCTACGGCCAGTTCGTGATCGAAGAGCGCTTCGGCTTCAACAAGATGACGTTCGGACTTTGGCTGGCGGACCTGCTCAAGATGGCCGTGGTGGCCTGCGTGCTGGGCCTGCCGCTGCTGCTGGCCGTGCTGTGGCTGATGGACCAGGCCGGCACGTACTGGTGGGTCTGGACCTGGCTGCTGTGGATAGCGTTCAGCCTGCTGCTGCAGGTGATCTTCCCTACCTTCATCGCCCCGCTGTTCAACAAGTTCGAACCGCTCAACGACGAAACCCTGCGCGAGCGCATCGAGGCGCTGCTACGCAAGTGCGGCTTTGCCAGCAAGGGCCTGTTCGTGATGGATGGCAGCCGGCGCAGCGCCCATGGCAACGCTTATTTCACAGGCTTTGGCGCATCGAAGCGCATCGTGTTCTTCGACACCCTGCTGTCGCGGCTGGATGGCGAGGAAGTGGAAGCGGTGCTGGCGCACGAACTGGGCCACTTCAAGCGTCGGCACGTGGCCAAGATGATGATCGTGACTTTCGCGCTGTCGCTGGTGTTCCTGGCCCTGCTCGGCTGGCTGGCCACGCGCGAGTGGTTCTTCACCGGGCTGGGCGTGCTGCCGAACTTCGGCAGCAGCAACCACGCGCTGGCGCTGGTGCTGTTCTTCCTGACGCTGCCAGTGTTCACGTTCTTCCTGGGCCCCCTGGCCAGCGTATCGTCGCGCAAGCATGAGTTCGAGGCCGACGAATTCGCCGCGCACCAGACCAATGCTGGCCATCTGGTCTCGGCGCTGGTCAAGCTGTACAAGGACAACGCCTCGACGCTGACCCCCGACCCGCTCTACAGCGCGTTCTACTACTCGCATCCGCCCGCAGCCCAGCGGATCGACCGCCTGCTGGCGCACGCATGACCCGCAGCGCGCGCCATCACAACGCCGGGAAAGGCATCGGCAAGAACGACTCGAGCGAATCGGCACTGATTGTCGCGGCACACGGCCGGCACTATGTCGTGGAACGCGCGGACGGCACGCACCTGCACGCGTTTCCGCGCGGCAAGAAGAGCGACGCCGCCGTGGGTGACCATGTACGCGTGGAACTGGCCTCGGTCGATCAGGGTGTAATCACTGCGATCGATCCGCGCAAGAACCTGCTGCACCGCTCCGACCAGTTCAAGTCGAAGCTGCTGGCTGCCAATATCGACCAGGTCATCATCGTCCTGGCTACGGAGCCCAGCTTCTCCGAAGACCTGCTGGGCCGCGCCCTGGTATCGGCCGAAGCGCTGGAAATCCGGCCGCTGGTGATCCTGAACAAGACCGACCTGACCGCGCGGCTCGATGACGCGCGGCGGCGGCTGAAGCTCTACGAGGACCTGGGCTACGAGACGCTGGAGCTATCCGTGCACGGGCGCCCGGATGAGGCGCTCGCCGCGCTCAAGCCGCGCACGGCGGGCGTCTCCAGCATCATGATCGGCCAGTCCGGCATGGGCAAGTCGTCGCTGCTGAACCTGCTGATTCCGGGTGTGGAAGCGCAGACTCGCGAGATCTCCGCGAAGCTCGACTCGGGCAAGCACACCACCACGTTCACGCGCCTGTACCACCTGCCCGAGGAATGGGCAGTGATCGACGGCCGTCCGGGCTATCTGATCGACTCGCCAGGCTTCCAGGAGTTCGGTCTGCACCACCTGAGCGAAGGAATGCTGGAACGGGCCTTTCCGGAGTTCCGGCCAAGGCTGACCGAATGCCGGTTCTACAACTGCCATCACATCAACGAGCCGGGCTGCGGGGTGCTGCAGGCCATCGACGACGGCACGATTTCCACGCGCCGGCATCAGCTCTACACGCAGTTGCTGCACGAGTCACGCCAGCAGAAGCCGTGGTAAGGTAAGCGCACCTGCCCGTTCGCTTCGCGCCATCATGAAACTGCTGCTGAGGACGCCATCGCTGGTCCACGCCGCGCACTGCGAAAACGTGCTGCGCGCGGCTGGCATCCAGGCCGAGGTCCGCAACACATGGCTGGCAGGCGCGGCGGGTGATATCCCGCTGCAGGAAAGCGCGCCCCAGGTTTGGATTCTCGATGACGCTACCGAAGCCGATGCCTGGGCGGTGCTGAATGCCGCCGCGAACCCGAGGCCGGGTCCGCACTGGCAATGCCGGCACTGCGGAGAATGGCACGAGGCACAGTTCGCGGCGTGCTGGCGCTGTGGGCAGCCACAGGAGCAGGCCGCCGGATAGACCAGCCATCGGCCGCCGGGAGAAAGAAAAAAGCGCCAACGATGTGGCGCTTTTTTCTTTGCGAGCATTGCGATAGTCGCGAGAGTCGTTGCGGGCTCAACCCACCCACAACGCCAGCGAGATCATCGCCAGCAGAATCATCCAGAGGACCACGGCACGCCAGACCAGACCAACTGCCGATTGCAGCGTGCGAACACCTGGATCGCTGCCGAATTCGGGCGGCACGGGGTCCGAACCATCGTCCATGCCGGGAGCATAGTCGACGCCCGCCACGCTCATGCGCAGTATCACACTCGAATCGTCCTCGGCCAGCGGCGCGCCGAGCCGGACGCCGAGGGCCCCACCACCACTGGCAAGCAGGATGCCGTTGACCGCGTCGTTCCATTTGCGCGCGTGGTTGCGCCACGCGTAGACCGCATCCTCGAAGTTGCCGACGATCGCAAACCCGATCGAGGTCAGGCGCGACGGGACCCAATCGAGCACGTAGAACGCCTGCGCGGCGAAACAACCCAAGGCCGGACTGCGTTCGTTGGACGGGCTGTTCCACTGCCGGCTCAGATACTCGGCGGTGCGATAGAGGATCACGCCACCCGGGCCGATCGGCACCAGGAACCAGAAGAACACGCCGAAGACATGGCGATGCACGGCGACGATCGCCGCTTCAAGCGTATGGCGCACGATCTCGCTGACCGGCATTTCGACGGTATCGAGCCCGGTCCACTCGTGCAGGATCGTCCTCGCGGTATGTAGGTCGTCGCGGTTGAGCGCCTCGTGGATGTCGGTGAAGTAGTGGCTGAACTGCCGGAATCCGAGGGTCAGGTACAGCAGCAGCACATTCCAGACCAGCGTCAGCGCGATGCTGATCGAAGACAGCAGATAGTGGACGATCACTACCGCCAGCGTCAGCGGCAACACCACGGTCAGCCAGGCCAGCGCGGCGTCGCGCGGGCGTCCGGTATCGAATGCGTGCTCGGCCCGGTCGCCCAGCACGCGCACGATATCGAAAATCGGATTGTTCCGACCCAAGGCGCGGAACTGTTCGGCAATCAGCGCCAGAAGAATGGAAACGAAAGTCATCGGGTGACGATTAATCGGTGTGCGGCGAAGTGCCGCGGCGGTCCCTTGGCCGTATAGCCAGACGATAGCATAGCGCCCCGGTGGCTTTGCAATACTCGTGTAAGCACTGGTAAGCAAAAAGCTAAAAGCGGTAAAAATACAAAACGCCCGCCGAAGCGGGCGTCAATGCCACGAGGTAGGAAACGGATGAGCCGGTCAGGACAGATCGAAGACCAGCACCTCGGCCCCGCTGCCTTGCGACAGGTTCACGGTTTCCACGTCTTCCAGCTTCGCAGCGTCGCCAGCCTCGAGCACCTGGCCGTTCACGCTGATACGCCCACGTGCCACGTGGACATAGGCGCGACGGCCCGGCGCCAACGACAGCGTGGCAGCTTCATCGCCATCGAACAGGCCAGCGTACAGGCGCACATCCTGATGGATCACCACCGAACCTTCGGCGCCGTCCGGGCTACCCACCAGGCGCAGGCGACCGCGCTTGTCGGCGGCTTCGAAGCGCTTCTCCTCGTAGCCGGGTTCGATGCCGGTCTCGTTCGGCATGATCCAGATCTGCAGGAAATGCGTCGTATCGTGCGCCGCGTGGTTGTATTCCGAATGACGCACGCCCGTGCCGGCGCTCATGCGCTGCACATCGCCCGGACGGATCACGCTGCCGTTGCCCATGCTGTCCTTGTGGGCCAGCTCGCCTTCAAGCACATAGCTGATGATCTCCATGTCCCGGTGCCCATGGGTGCCGAAGCCCATGCCCGGCGCCACGCGGTCCTCGTTGATCACGCGCAGCGACCCGAACTGGACATGGCGTGGGTCGTAGTAATCAGCAAATGAGAAGCTGTGGTACGACTTGAGCCAGCCATGGTCCGCATACCCACGTTCTTCAGATTTACGGATTTCAATCATTTTGATGGCCCTCCTTGTGGCCTGGCTATCGACCCAGGTGGCTAGATCCATATGGGTCGTGGCGTTTCGATGCTAGGCAGTTTAGGGCAGCGGGAGTATATTGGCGGGCACAGCATTAGAAGCAGTCGTTCAGAAAATCTGAATATGCCCCTATCCTTGGAATCCCTCGAAGTCCTTGACGCCATCGAGCGCAAGGGCAGCTTTGCCGCCGCCGCCCACGAGATGGGCAAGGTGCCCTCCGCCCTGACCTATGTCGTCCGCAAGCTCGAGGAAGATCTCGACGTGCTGCTGTTCGACCGGCGCCGCCATCGCGCCGAGCTGACACCAGCTGGCCGGGCGCTGCTTGACGAGGGCCGCCACCTGCTGCGCGCGGCCGACGACCTGGAGCGACGCATCAAGCGGCTGGCCACCGGCTGGGAAGCCAGCCTGAACATCACCGTCGACGACCTCGTCAATTTCCGCGCCCTGCTGCCCGTGATCCAGGATTTCTACGCCGAGAACACTGCCACGCGGCTGCGCTTTTCCAAAGAGGTGCTGGGCGGCGCCTGGGATGCGCTGGTCAGCAATCGCGCGGACCTTATCATCGGCGGTGCCTACGAGGCGCCAAGCACGCAGGGCTTCCAGGTGCGTGCCCTTGGTGCCATGCCATTTGTGTTCGCGGTGGCCGCGCACCATCCGCTGGCCGCCGTCGAAGGGCCACTCACGACGATCGAGATTGCCAAGCACCGCATCGTGGCCGTGGGCGATACGTCGCGCAACCTGCCCGCGCGCACCCACGGTGTGCTGGCCGGCCAGGATGTGCTGGTGGTGCCCACCATGCGCGACAAGCTCGAAGCGCAGATCCGCGGTCTGGGCTGCGGCTGGCTGCCCGCGCCGCTCGCCCAACCGCATATCGAGAGCGGCGTGCTGCAGGCCCGGGAGACCGTGGAGGTACGCGCCCCCGGAAACTTCAAGGTAGCCTGGCGGACGAACACACGCGGCAAGGCGCTGCAGTGGTGGACGAACAAGCTCGAGGACCCTCGGCTGGCACAGGCGCTATTGCTTCAACCGCCGCACTCTCCGCTAGATCAGACCGACTGAAACAGACCGACTGCCACAGAGCGACTGAATCCCGCAGTTCCATGTCACAACGCTACCGGGGCCGCTTCGCGCCCTCCCCCACCGGTCCGCTTCATCTGGGCTCCCTGGTTACCGCGCTAGCAAGCTGGCTGGACGCGCGCGCCCATGGCGGCGACTGGCTGGTGCGGATCGAGGACATCGACTACCCGCGCTGCGTCAGGGACGCCGACAATGACATCCTGCGCACACTCGACGCACTTGGCCTGCACCCCGATGAACCGCCGGTCTGGCAAAGCCGTCGCGAAGGCCTCTACGCGGAGGCGCTGCGCCAGCTCGACGCCGCCGGCTATCTCTATCCGTGCGGCTGCACGCGCAAGGAAATCGCCGATTCGCTCGTGCACGTGCGTGAACGGCATCAGACACTCGGCTACCCGGGCACTTGCCGCAATGGCCTGCATGGCAAGCTGCCACGTGCCTGGCGCGTGCGCGTGCCAGATGGCCCGGCGGCAACGATCTGCTTTGACGACCGCTGGCAAGGCCGCCAATGCCAGAACCTGGAAACGGAACTCGGGGATTTCGTACTGAGACGGGCCGATGGGCTATGGGCCTATCAGCTTGCGGTTGTGGTCGATGACGCCGCGCAGGGCATCACGCATATCGTGCGTGGAGCGGACCTGCTGGATTCGACACCGCGACAGATCCACCTCCAGCATTTGCTGGGCTTGCCGACGCCGGACTATCTGCACGTGCCGGTGGTGGTCAACGCAGTCGGAGAGAAATTGAGCAAGCAGAGCGGCGCGCAAGCGCTCGATGCTTCGGCGCCGCTCGATGCGCTCCGCACTGCGGGAACGCATCTTGGCATCGTGAACCAGGAGACGACCGTGGCCGCCTGGCTGGCGACCGCTACCGGTCAGTGGCTGGAACGGCTACGCGCCGTTCAGGACTTGCGCGGCACGCCGCCGAGCAGCGCGGCCACGGGGCGCTTGGGCGCCTGACGTCCACGCGTCAGCGCGGCGGCCAGTTGTTCCTCGGTCTTCGGTGCCGGCGTGTAGCTGCCCGACGGCTCGTACGGACGCGAGAAGAACGGATCGTCCGACGGACGGAACGCCTGGCGACCATTCGGCTCGGTACGGCGGCGGCGCTGCTGCTCCTCGCCCTCGCCATTGTCGCGAACGCGGCGAACTTCCGTACGCGCGCGGCGACGATCGCTGTCTTCCTGACGCGCACGCTCGCCGGTCGGATCGAAGCCGTCCAGCGAGCCGCGCGGAATGCTGCGCTTGATCAGCTTCTCGATGTCGGCCAGCAGACGGTCGTCATTGCCCGGCACGAAGATCGAAAGCGCGTCGCCGCTGGCGCCAGCCCGGCCTGTGCGGCCGATGCGGTGCACGTAATCTTCCGCACTGAACGGCAGGTCGAAGTTGATCACGCAGGGCATGGCGGGAATGTCCAGACCACGGGCCGCCACATCGGTGGCAACCAGCGCGTCGATCGTGCCATTCTTGAAACCGTCGAGCGTCTGCATACGCTCGGTCTGCGTCTTGTCGCCGTGAATCGCGGCGGCGTTGATGCCCTCGCGCTCCAGATGACGCGCCAGACGCGAGCAACCAATCTTGCTGTTGACGAAAACGATGCACTGGCGCGACTGCTGTTCGTTGGCGCGCTGCTTGAGAAGATGCACCACGGCGGCCTGCTTGTGGCCATCCTGCACCTGATACACCACCTGACGCACGTTCTCGTTGGTCGAGTTGCTGCGCGCCACTTCGATCGTCACCGGTTGCTTCAGGTAGCTGGAGGCCAGCTTCTTGATTTCGGGCGAGAACGTGGCCGAGAACAGCAGCGTCTGGCGCTGCGCCGGCAGCAGGTTAATGATGCGCTGCAGGTCGGGCAGGAAGCCCATGTCGAGCATGCGGTCGGCTTCGTCGAGCACCAGCATCTGCACCTGCGACAGGTTCACCGACTTCTGCTGCACGTGATCGAGCAGACGGCCCGGCGTGGCCACGAGGATTTCCACGCCACGGCGCAGCGCATCGGTCTGCGGGTTCATGTCGACGCCACCGAAGACCACCGTGTTGCGCAGATCAGTGTGCTTGGCATACCGGGCGACGTTGTCGTAGACCTGATCGGCCAGTTCGCGCGTCGGCGTCAGCATCAGCGCGCGCACCGGGTGACGCGCGGGAGAGGCACTCGCGTTGGCGAGCGGCAGCAGACGCTGAATGATCGGCAGCGCGAAACCGGCGGTCTTGCCGGTGCCGGTCTGCGCGGCGCCCATCACATCCTTGCCCAGCAACACCACGGGAATCGCCTGCGCCTGAATCGGCGTCGGCTTGGTGTAACCCTGTTCGGTCAAGGCGCGCAGAATGCGCGGATCCAGCCCGAAGCTTTCGAACGTCTGCTCTGCTGCTGGGGCCTGGTCTTGTGTGGTTGTCATCGTCATGGTTGAGGTGTCTGTGCAGGGCGCGAAGCCGTCGCAATCGGACACGCGTCTGGAACTGAGACCGGGCAAAGGGTGAATTGCCCGGAAAATCAAAGACTTGGATTCTACCATTACTGCCCGGGCGCGGTCATCCCGGACGCTAGCCAGTATCGGCGCCTGCGATGTCAACAACATGTCACATCCACGCGCGACGATGTTGCCCCGGCTCAAGCGCCGACCATACAACCCAGACAAAGCGTTCCACCACGGACTCCACCATGACCACCACCCCGCTCGCCGAGCCCAGCGATCTGACCCGACGCAGGTTCCTGCGCACTTCCCGGCGCTTTCTGGGCCTGGGCGCCAGTCTGGCGCTGGTGGGACCGGCGGTGCTCGCGGCCCCGGCCGTAGTGTCGAGCGGACGCCCGAACACGCCCGACGGCATCCAGCTTGGCGATCCGTCGGATGACGGGCTGGTGGTCTGGGCACGCGCCGAGCGTCAGTCGCGCATGGTGGTCGAATACGCCGCCGAGCCGGGTTTCCGCAATCCGATGCGCATTTCGGGCCCGCTGGCGACCAGTGAAGCCGACTTCACCGCCCGCACCGTGCTGACCGGCCTGCTGCCGGGTCAGCAATACCACGTGCGCGTCGCATTCGAGAACCCCGAGCAACGCCGTGGCATGGGCGCCTGGACGGAGGGTTCGTTCCGCACCCCGTCCCAGCAGGCCGATCGCCCGATCCGCTTCGTCTGGTCGGGCGATACGGTCGGCCAGGGCTGGGGCATCAACCCCGACCTCGGCGGGATGCGCATCTATGAAGCGATGCGTCAGCGCAACCCGGACTTCTTCATCCACAGCGGCGACACGATCTACGCGGACAGCCCGATCACGGCCGAGCAGAAAGCCGAGGATGGCCGCATCTGGCGCAACCTGGTGACGGAGGAAGTCAGCAAGGTCGCCGAGACGCTGAAGGAGTTCCGCGGCCGTCATCGCTACAACATGATGGACACCAACGTGCGCCGCTTTGCGAGCCAGGTCCCGCAAATCTGGCAGTGGGACGACCACGAGATCACCAACAACTGGTCAGACTCGAAGGATCTCTCCGGCGACGCGCGCTACACGGAAAAAGACGTGCGCGTGCTGGTGGCGCGCGGCAGCCGCGCCTTCCTGGAAAACGCGCCGATGCGCTGGCACCGCCAGGGGCTGGCCGAGCGCGTGCATCGCAAGATCGGCTACGGACCACTGCTCGACGTGTTCGTGCTCGACATGCGCAGTTTCCGCGGTCCAAATGGATATAACCGCGAGACGACCGAAAGCGCGGCCACGGCATTCCTCGGCAATGCGCAACTCGAATGGCTGGTGGCGGAACTGATGGCATCGCAGGCCACCTGGAAGGTCATCGCCGCTGATATGCCGATCGGCCTTGGCGTGCCCGATGGCAAGGACGCACAGGGGCGTCCGCGCTGGGAAGCCATCGCCAACGGCGACGGTCCGGCGCTGGGACGCGAACTGGAAACCGCCCGACTGCTCACGCGCATCCGACAGGCTGGCATCAAGAACGTGGTGTGGGTGACGGCGGACGTGCACTACTGCGCCGCCCACCACTACTCGCCGGAACGCGCGGTGTACAAGGATTTCGACCCGTTCTGGGAATTCGTGGCTGGCCCGCTCAATGCAGGCAGCTTCGGCCCGAATCCGCTCGACAACACGTTCGGTCCGCACGTCGCATTCCAGAAGGCACCCACCGCGCAGAACATGTCGCCGTTTGCCGGCTATCAGTTCTTCGGCGAGGTCAACATCGACCCCGCCTCGCGCGCGCTGACCGTCGATCTGCGTGACCTGAATGGCGTGTCGCAGTATTCGCAGACGCTGCAGGCGCAAGCCTGAGCGTCCTCGCGAGGCCGCCGATCGAAACGCCGGACGGCGGTGTCAATCACCGGTATCAATCGCCGCTATCAATCGCTCTTGATACCGTTGTCCTGAATGACCTTGCCCCACTTCGCGTAGTCATTGCGCATACGCGTGGCGAACTGGTCGGAAGGCAGGTACGAGGCCACGGTGCCGGCGCCCAGCATCTTCTGCTCGACGGTCGGATCGGCCAGCGCCCCCTTGAGCGCGGCCGACAGCTTCGCCACGATCTCCTTGGACGTGCCGGCCGGCGCCAGCAAGCCACCCCACGACGCGGCGTCGAATCCCGGGAAGCCCTGCTCCGCCACGGTTTTCACCTCGGGCGCGAAGCTCACGCGCTTGCTTGACCCCACCGCGATCGCACGCAGCTTGCCTGCCTTGATGTGCGGCAGCGCGGCAATCATGTCCGAGAACATCATCGGCACCTGTCCCGCCAGCACATCGGACATGGCCGGCGCGCTGCCCTTGTACGGCACGTGCTGCACGTCGAAGTGACCGAGGTTCTTCAGAAGCTCCGTCGACAGATGGCCGAAGCTGCCATTGCCCGCGCTGGTGTAGTTCATCTGGCCGGGGTTGGCCTTGGCCTTTGCGATGTACTGCTGCAGGTTGGTCACATCGGGCAGCGCGTGCGGATTGACCACCATCACGATCGGCAGCTCATATGCGTTACCGATAGGCGCGAAGTCCTTGAAGATGTCGTAGCCCTTGCGCGGCAGCAGATACGGCGCCAGCAGCGTCGGCGTGGCCAGCATCACGATCGTGTAGCCATCAGGCGTGGCCTTGGCCACGGTCTCGGTGCCGATGGTGCCTGATGCGCCCGGACGATTGTCGATGACGATCGGCTGCTTGAGCGTCTCGCTCATCTTCTGGCCGATGATGCGCGCAGCGGTATCGGTGGGACCACCGGCCGGGAACGGCACAACCAGCCGGATCGGCTTGTCCGGGTAGTTTGCCTGGGCCTGCGCCGTGGCAGGAACGAACGGCAGCAGTGCCGCCACGGCGAGCGTGGACAGCGCCAGGCGGCGATGGGTACGTTGATGACGGTGACTACGGTATTGCACGTTGCTTCCTCCAATTGCTGCCGGCGAACAGGACACGCCGGCCTGCTTTTTCGTTTTTGAGAATCCGTTTCAGAGCTTCATGACGCCGGGCCGGAACAACCGCGCGTCCATCAGGCGCAGGTCATCGGCCACGGCGACCGGCGTGGCGCATTGATCGAGCACGTCGCGTTGCAGGTCCACGCCGGGGGCGATCTCGACCAGCGTCAGGCGAGCATCGCCCTGCGCGTCAGCGCGCATTTCGAACACGGCACGTTCGGTGATGTAGAGCACAGGCACACCGAGCGACGCCACATACGGGCCGTTGAAGCTCAGGTGCGATACCTCGGGCACGATCTTCTTCACACGACCCTCGCGCGCGATCCGCAACTGGTCCTGCTCGACCCGTACCTCGAGGCCGCCGGCTGTCAGCGTGCCCATGAACACCACGGCGCGTGCGCTCTGGGTGATGTTGATAAAGCCGCCAACGCCAGCGATCAACGCGCCCTCGCCTTCCCCGAACTTGCTCACGTTGACGTTGCCGTGCCCGTCGAGTTCGGCCAGACCGAGGATCGCAAGGTCGATGCCGCCGCCTTCGTAGAAGTCGAACTGCGCGGGCTGGTCGACCACCGCTTCGGGATAGGCCGACGCGCCGAAGCTCAGTCCATCCGCCGGCGTGCCGCCGATCGGACCGGCTTCCACGGTCAGCGTGAAACCGCCCAGGCCGGCCTGATGCGCCAGCGCGCCAACCGCGGCGGGCATCCCGACACCCAGGTTCACCACGCGCGGTTTGCGTGCCGCAAGCTCCATGACGGCGCGCCGCTGCACAATCGTGCGCGCATCGAGTTGCGCCGACGCATCTGGCAACACCTCGGCTTCCTTCGCCCGCTCCGCGGCCTCGGCGGCTTCACCGCGCCACGGCCTGACATAGGCTTCGTTGTAGGCCTCGGCAAACGTCATCAGGTGATGCCCTGGCTGTTCACTGACCACCACGTAGTCCACCAGAATGCCCGGCACGTGGATGGCCTGCAGGGTCTCGTGGTAGTCGACCACCGACTCCACCTGGGCGATCACGATGCCGCCCGAGTTGTGCGCGGCTTGCGCCATCGCCAGCAGTTCGTGGTGGAAGGCCTCGCGATGCGTGCTGAGATTGCCGCGCGTGTCGGACGCCGTGCAGCGGATCAGCGCGCAATCGATGCGGAAGCTCGGATAGAACAGATATTCGTCGCCACGGAAGTCGACCGCCTCTACCCAGTTCGCCGTACCGGCGGCAATGGCATCGCGGGCACGCTGGTTGACCGCGCCACCGTGGTAACGCGCGTCCTTCTCGACACGAGGATCGACGAACGTATGCAGACCGATCTTGGTCAGTACGCCGGGCTTGCCGCCTGCGATGGCCCGATAGAGGTGCGTGAGCACGCCCTGTGGCAGGTTGAAGCCTTCGCACTGCTCGGTCATCGCCAGCGTGGCCAGCCGCGTGGCGGAGCGCCAGTGACCGCCGACGACCGCGCGGGTCATGCCGACGTTACCGAAATGGTTCACACCACGGGCGCCCCGGTCGCCCTGCCCGGCCGAATACACCAGCGTCAGGTCTCGTGGCAGGGCCTCGCGCAAGAAGCGCTGCTCGAGCGCCTCGGTCACCCCTTCGGCGTGCCCCGCCCCGACAAACCCGGCGCTAGCCACGGTCCAGCCGCTCTGCACGAGCGCGGCCGCCTGCGCGGTGGTGATCACCTTCATCGCTGTCTCCTGGTTCTTCTGGTTTTTTCTGGCGTTTCCGGATTGTCCTGCCATCGTGGTTTTCGCCGAACCACGTTTTGCGAACATTTGTTCGGAAAACGCATATCATACGGATCGGCAGCCCGGACGCAAGCCCGGTTTGACCCTCGGATACCTTTCACTGACCTCCACGCCAATGCCTGACGACCACGCTCCGGAGATCCCGAAGAAGGAAGAACTGCTCGACTCGCTGACCAAGGGGCTTGCGCTGCTGCGGCTGTACGCCAGCGGCGTGGAGCGTCTGACGATGCAGGAGGTGGCGGACGAACTCGACGTCACCCGCGCGGCCGCGCGCCGGCTGCTGCTGACGCTGGCGCACAACGGCTACCTGGCCCAGGAAGGCCGGCAGTTCGCCCTGACACCAAAAGTGATGGATCTGGGCTACGCGTACTTTGCGTCGATGAACCTGCCGCAACTGGCCCGGCCCTACTTGCAGGCACTCTGCGCCGAAGTCGGCGAAAGCTGCTCGGTCGGGATGCTCGACCAGGAATCCGTGGTGCTGGTCGCGCGCGAGGAACCCAGCCAGCTACTGCGCGTGGACATGGCGATCGGGCGCCGGATGCCGGCATATGCACACTCGCTCGGCCGCGTGCTGCTGGCGGGGCTCGACGCCGAAGCGCTCGACGCCTATCTCGCGCAAGCTGAACTCAGGCAACTGACGCCATTCACGATCAGTTCGCGCCCCGCGCTGGCGCGCAAGCTCGAAGCGGTGCGCGCCGACGGCTTCTGCACGTTGATCAGTGAATTGGCGGATGGCTTCGCCGGCATCTCGGTGCCGCTGCATGACCAGACCGGCAAGACCGCGGCTGGCCTCGGCTTGAGCATGGTGCTGGGCAGCCGCGATCAGGCTTATCTCGAGAAACACTACCTGCCGCCTCTGCGACGCACGGCGGCGCAGATCGAGTCCATCCTGAAAGCACGCTGACGGCACACTGCCCACGCGCAAACGCCCCGAAAGGAAAAAGCCCCGCTGGCCGGGGAGGTCGCGGGGCTGAAGTGGTAGCGGGGCAAGGATCCAGTCGCCCCAAGGGCTATCTTGGTGGAAGACCTGCGGCTCGGCATCACCCGAATGTGGGGAAAAGCGTGGGGTAACGCACCTAACTTCCGCGAAAAGTCACGCGTGCGGCAGATCCTGGAACGGAGCGAACCGTTCGACCGCCGACGTGAACGCCGCCAGCACCGGATGCCGCGCTGGGTCGACCTTTCCCGGCAACATGGCCTGCGTGAACGTCCAGACCACGGCAGCAGTCAGCCCTGCCTGATCGAGCGCGCGGGCGTCGGCCGGCACCGGCATCTTGGCGATCTCCTGCTCCAGCAGTTCAAACGCGGCCGCGCGCTGGCCGTCGATCCGTTCCAGCCAGGGCTCATGCTGCTTGGCCTCGGGCCGAAGGTTGTGCTCGTAGACGTTCTGCACAACCTTTTCGCAGGCCGCCAACGCCAGGCCAATCGTGCGCAGCGCGTGCTGGCGATCCGCCAGACCCGCGGGCATCAGGCTGCGGCCAGCCAGCGTTTCCGCGTAGTCGATGATCAGCGTCGAATCCATCAGCACAACACCGTTATCGCAAACCAGCGACGGCGCCTTGACCACCGGATTGATCGCGCGGAACTGGTCGAAGGTACGGAATACCGAAACCGATTCATGCGTGAACGGCAGGTCGAGCAGGCGCAGCGCGATGGCGACGCGGCGTACGTAGGGGGAATCGAGCATCCCGATCAGTCTCATTTCCTTGGCTCCGGTGGCTGGGTGACGCGGCGATTTCCGCGCCGGGACGCATACGATAGCGCAGCCCGGACGCACATGCAGCGTGCCGCACGTGACAGCCCATGACCGCGTCGCTCAAGTAACCTAATGATCATTTCGATCACTTCAATGATTGAACTAGTCAAAAAATCGCATTTCGCCTACACTCCGCACCAGAATTGATCGATTCAATCAATTCATTGATCAAAACACACAGGCTGCCGCGCACCCCAGGCGCGGCTGGAGACGAACATGCAGATTCATATCAAGCGCGCCATCGAGCGCGTGCCGGGCGGCATGATGATCGTGCCGTTGCTGATCGGTTCACTGGTTGCCACCTTCGCGCCCGACGGCCCGAAGTTCTTCGGGTCATTCACTAACGCGCTGTTCACCGGCGCCCTGCCGATCCTGGCGGTGTTCTATGTCTGCATGGGCGCCAGCATCAACATCAAGGCCACCCCATACATCGTCAAGAAAGGCGGCGTGCTATTCGCCACCAAGGTAGGCACGGCGATGCTGCTGGGCGTGATCCTCGGCCACTTCCTCGGCGAGTCGCCGATCAGCGCGGGCATGTTCGCCGGCCTCTCCACGCTGGCCGTCGTGGCCGCGATGAACGACACCAACGGCGGCCTGTACATGGCGCTGATGGGTCAGTACGGCCGGCCCGAGGACGTCGGCGCCTACTCGATCATGTCGCTGGAATCGGGGCCGTTCCTGACCATGGTGACGCTGGGCGTGGCTGGTCTTTCGGCATTCCCCTGGCCGACACTGGTTGGCAGTATCCTGCCGCTGATGCTGGGCATGCTGCTCGGTAACCTCGATCGCGAGATGCGCGACTTCCTCAGCAAGGCCGTTCCCGTGATGATTCCGTTCTTCGCGCTGGCGCTGGGCGCGGGCCTCGATCTGCACAAAGTCTGGCAGGCCGGCATGCTCGGCCTCGGCCTGGGTGTGGCAGTGGTGGTGGTCACCGGCTTCGCGCTGTATATCGCGGACCGCCTGAGCGGCGGCACGGGTGTGGCGGGTGTTGCGGCGGCAAGCACCGCGGGCAATGCCGCGGCGGTACCCACGCTGGTGGCGGCAGCCAACCCCGCCTATACCGAAGCAGCCAAGAGCGCCACGATCCTGGTGGCCGCATGTGTGGTCGTGACCGCCGTGCTGACGCCGCTGGTCACCGCATTCGTGGCACGCCGGGTAGCCAATCGCACCAGCGCGGCCGTGGCCAGGACCACCGCATGACCTGGCTGATCATCGCCGACGACCTGTCCGGCGCCGCTGACTGCGCAATCGGCTTTGCCGCACACGGCGCGCGCGCGGTGGTCACACTCGACGTGGCTAGTTCCGTCGGCATCGCCGATGCCGAGATCGTGGCGGCTGATGTCGATAGCCGCCGCATGACGCCCGAAGATGCCACCACGAGCAACATCGACGCTTGGCATCGCGGCGACGGCCGGCACCGGCGGCTGTACAAGAAAATCGACTCGACCCTGCGCGGTAACTGGGCCACCGAAACGGTGGCATTGCAACCGCTGGCGGGGCTGGCGATCATCGCACCAGCGTTCCCCGCGACAGGGCGCACCACACGCGGCGGCCGTATGTTCGTCAACGGCCAGCCATTGGAAGACACCGACATCTGGCGCCTGGAAGGCCTGAACGGTCACGCTGACATGGTGGCGCTGCTCGCCGCGCGCGGACTGGCCACGGCGCTACTGCCGCTCGACGTCGTTCGGGCAGGCGCACCGGCCGTGCTCGCCGAGTTGCGTGCGCGACAGGCGGACGGCATCGCGGCCGTTGTCTGCGACGCCGAAACCGAACAGGATCTCGTGACCCTGGCCGACGCCTCGAATCAGCTCGACACGCCGGCGTACTGGGTCGGCTCCGGCGGACTGGCGCGCGCGCTGTCCACCGTGGCGCAGGTCACGCGCGCGGAGACGACATCTCCGGTCACGTATCACCAGGGACCGGTGCTGACGATGGTCGGCAGCATGTCGGGCATTTCCGGCAAGCAAGCCGCCTACCTGTGCGAGCGGGCGCGAATGGAAGCCCTGGTCGTGGCGCCGCAGACGCTACGCGATGGCGCGGGCCATCCTGCATGGACCACCACACGGCAATCGATCACGAACTGCCTGAGCGCCGGCCGCGACCTGCTGCTCAGTATCGGCCGCGACGATGCATTCGACCCGGCCGAAGGGCCGCGGCTGTCGACCGCGCTCGCGCAACTGGTTTTGCCCTCCTTCGAACATGTTGGCGGATTGATCGCCACCGGCGGCGAAACCGCGCGCGCCATGCTCGGCGCGGCCGGTATTGCCGCGCTGGCATTGCGGCACGAGGTCGAACCCGGCGTGCCGCTGTCCGACACCATTGAATCCCTCCCTGGCGCGCCGGCGCGCCGCGTGGCCACCAAGGCCGGTGCATTCGGCACCGAAGCTGCGTTGTGGCTGGCGTGGCAAGCCATGCGCCAGAACTGAACCGCCCCACGAAACGGGATAAAGACAAACATGAGCGACTACATTCCTGTCATCGGCATCACGATGGGTGATGCCACGGGCATCGGGCCCGAAGTCATCGTCAAGAGCCTGGCCCACGAAACCGTCTACGCCCAATGCCGCCCGCTGGTTATCGGCGATGCGCGCCGTCTCGAGCAGGCAGGCAGGCTCGTCAACTCGGCACTCAAGATCCGTGCGATCCAGTCGCCCGAGGAAGCACGCTTCGAGCCGGGCACGATCGATTGCATCGACCTGGGCCTGATCCCCGAAGACCTGCCGTTCGGCAAACTGTCTGCCGTGGCGGGCGACGCGGCGTTCCGCTACATCGAGCGCGCGGTCAGACTGGCGCAGGAAGAAAAGATCGATGCGATCTGCACCGCGCCGCTGAACAAGGAAGCCCTGCACGCGGGCGGCCACAAGTTTCCGGGCCACACCGAGATGCTGGCGCACCTGACCGGCACGCCCGAAGTCTCGATGATGCTCGTCGCGCCGAAGCTGCGCGTGATTCACGTCACCACGCACATCGGCCTGCTGGATGCCATCCGCAAGATCGAACCCGGTCTGGTACAGCGCACGATCGAGCGCGGCCAGGTGACGCTGCAGCGCGCGGGCATCGCTGCCCCGCGCATCGGCGTCTGCGGCATCAACCCGCACGCTGGCGAGAACGGCCTGTTCGGTCACGGCGAGGAAGAGCAGAAGATCATTCCGGCCGTGGAAGCGCTGCGCGCGCGCGGCTGGGACGTGGAAGGCCCGCTGCCGGCCGATACACTGTTCTACCGCGCCGGCCGTGGCGATTTCGACCTCGTGGTGGCCATGTATCACGATCAGGGCCATGGCCCGGTCAAGGTGCTTGGCCTGGAAGCCGGCGTGAACATCACCGTGGGCCTGCCAGTCATCCGCACGTCGGTGGACCACGGCACCGCGTTCGACATCGCCGGCAAGGGCATCGCCGACGAACGCAGCCTGCTGGAAGCATTGCGCCAGGGCGCGGAACTGGCTACCCGCCGCGCGTGAGCAGGACGGCGGCCCTGCCGCCCTGCCACACAGCTTGAGCCAGCCACCGCTGCGGTAAGATCGGGGATCGTTTTCGATCCCCTTTTCTCTTTTCCCATCCATGAAAGCCGCCGACCGCCGCCGCGCCATCCTCGAACTCGTACTGTCCGGCGAGGATGCCAACGTTGAACGGTTGACCAGCAACCTCGGCGTATCCGAAGCAACGGTGCGCCGCGACCTCACCGCGCTGGCACGCGAAGGGCGCATCGTACGCACCTACGGCGGTGCCGCACCGCTGATGCAGATCGGCGGACACGAACCCGAGGCTTCGCTCGAGGAACGCAAGGCACTGCAACGCGACCAGAAAGAGTCGATCGCGCGCATGGCGGCGACCTTTGTCGACGACGGTGATGCCGTGCTGCTCGATAGCGGCACCACGGCGGCCGCGCTGGCCTGGATGCTCGCCGCGCGTTCAGACCTGCATGTCTACACGACGAACCTGCTCGTGGTCACCGCCCTGGTCGGCCTGCCCGAAGTCCGCGTCACGCTGATCGGCGGCGATGTGCGGCCGTCGAGCATGGGCACGTTCGGCCCGCTGGCACAGTTGGCGCTGTCGCGCATCAGCGTCGACAAGGCATTCCTGGGCGCCGACGGTGTCGTGGCTGGCGTGGGCCTGTGCGAGGCCAGCGCCGAACAGGCTTATCTGAAGGAATGCATCATCCGGCAGGCCGCCGAGATCTTCGTGCTGGCCGACTCGACCAAGCTGGGCCGCGCCCGCCAGCAGCACTGGACCCCACTGGAACGCGGATGGACGCTGGTGACGGATGGCGACGCCACCGCCGACCAGCTCGAACCGTTCCGCGCACTGAAGCAGGTGCGCGTGGCGGTCGCGAATTAGCATCGCGCCACCCGCGCTTACGCATCCGCCCTACGGCGCTCAGCCACGACGATGCCCGTTGTGCTTGTCGTGGTAGATCTGGCCGCTGGCATGGTTCTCGGCACGATTGATCGAGCGTTGTTCCCCTGCCCCGACATGGCCGTTACGCCCTGCGCGCGCTTCCGCGTGATCGACATGCGCCTGGCCACGCTCGAGTTGCGCCGTCTCCCGGTTGGTCAGCGAGCCATTCTCCACACCATTGCGGACACGCGTCTCCTGGTTGATATTGCGCTGGACGTCGGCCTGCATCCGCTGTGACGACACGCTGTCGGGGTTGCCGACCTTGCCGTTGTGCGTGTCACGCGAAATATCCTGGCTCACGCGGTTCTGCGCGTTCTGGATGCGTGCCTGCTCCTGCGGCGAAAGCCTGCCGTTCTGCAGCGAATTGGCTTCCATGCGATCGACCTTCGACTCCTGCTTCTCCAGGCTCGACGCCTCTCGCGTGGTCAGCGTGCCCGACTTCAGGCCATTCTCGATGCGCTGCTGCTGGTTGACGTCACGCTGGGTGTCGTAGGTCACCGCGCCGGTTTGCGCGCTGGCGATACCCGAGAGGGTGGCTGCGATCAGGCCAGCAAGAAGAACGGAATTGCGCTTCATGATTGATTCCTCCACATACGTTGTCAGGGTGTTCGGGCCGTCGTTTCTGATGGGGACGTCGCCCTTGCCTGCATTAATGCGGCAACTCCGCAGGCAGACGACGCCCGGTCTGTAAGCTGTGTTACGGCGCATTTCGCGCAGCGTGACGAACGACTGCATGTCCGTTCGTGCAGACAAGGTCCTCGCAACCATGAATGCCATAATCACCTCTCACAGGGCCGTACGACGCAAAGGTGAACGATGAAGCTGGCTGTGGTGACCTATGGAACCGAAGGCGACACGCGCCCGCTCGCGGCGCTTGCCCGGGCGTTGATCGACGCGGGTCATGAGGTGCATCTGCTGGCTGATGCCTCGACGCTGCATTCGGCCGACGCACTCGACGTCCCGGCCTCCGCACTCTCGGGCGATATCCGCAAGGCGCTGGCGCCGGGGCAGGCACTGTCAAACGCGGTCTATCGCAAGGGCGGATTCCAGGACACGAGTCGTGCGCTGGCGGCCATCGCCAATGCCAGCACGCCGGCCTGGATGCGCGAGGTCGCCGAGGCATCGGAGGGTTGCGATGCGTTGATCATCTCCGGGCTGACCGCCTTTGTCGGCCTTTCCGTGGCCGAGTATCGCGGCATCCCAGCCATCGGTACCGGACTGATCCCCATCACGCCGACCGCGGACTTCGCTTCGCCCTTCCTGCCACCGGGCAAGGTGCCGCGATGGCTCAATTGCGCCAGCCACCGCCTGGTGAACGAACTGCTCTGGCAGGCATTCAAGAAATCCACCAACGCCGCGCGGGCCGATGTCTGCGGCCTGCCCGCACGCAAGCATGTCTGGAGCGATCATCCAATGCTCTACGGCGTGTCGCCAAGCCTGCTGCCACGCCCACGGGACTGGGCTGCGAACGCATCCGTCTGCGGGCAATGGAGCGCCGCAGCGACCCACTGGATGCCACCTCCAGCACTCGAGGCATTCCTCGCGGCGGGCGAAGCGCCCATCTACATCGGCTTCGGCAGCATGGCCGGGTTCGATCATGCGGCAACGACCGATGCGCTGATCACTGCCATCGCTGGCCGGCGCGCGCTGTTCTATCCGGGCTGGAGCGGCATTGATGGGGCGTCATTGCCAAAGAACTTCTTCGTCGTGGGCGAGACCCCGCATCATTGGCTCTTCCCCCGGACGTCGATGGCGATTCATCACGCCGGATCGGGTACCTCGCATTCGGCGGCGCGGGCCGGCATACCGTCGGTGGCGGTGCCGTTCGCGGGCGATCAGTTCTTCTGGGCACAGCGGCTACGGGACGCCGGCGTGGCCGGCGATCCGGTTCCAGGCAAACGGCTGCGGGCTTCCATGCTGGCGCAGGCGATTGCATTCGCACAACGGCCAGAGGTGCGTGATCGCGCCCGGGCACTTGGCAAACGCATGGCGCAGGAGGATGGATTGGCTGCGGCTGTTGGCATGATCGAACGTCTGGTAGCGGCCAGTCTGTGATCCGGCCCCGCGCGCTACGTCCAGCCCGATGCCGGCGATTGCCAATAGCGTGCAGCGGGACACGACGTCCCGCTGCACGCATGATGACCGCGGTATCCAGCAGCGGTCATCATCAGGCTATAGCGAACACGCGAGGTTGACCGAGAGACCGCCCCAGCCCGTTGCCTGGTTGTTGTCGAGCTGTACCTGCAGCTTGTCGCCATGTGCTATCGCACCTGCCGGAGCCTGCACGCTGCAGTTCTGCTGACCATTGCTGATCTTGCAATTCAACCCGCTGACCGGTGCGTACGTCGCGGAAGCGCCAGAGCCCGTGACCTTGAACACAGCCAGGTTCAACACGCCCGTAGGTTTGCCAAGCGTCGTGGCCGTCAGGCTAACGCTTTTACAGTCGTACGGGATCGTGACACCAAAATCGCTCGGCAAGGCCACCGCGCCGCCGTCGCCAGTCATGACATACGCGCCACGGCTCAAGGTGTCGGGCACGTTGAAGTTGCCGCTGTAGACGGTGCCGGTGGTCATGGTGATACCGGTGCCAGGCCACTTGCCCCCCGTCTTGGGACCGTAGAGGGTGGACGTTGTGGTATCGAGATAGAAGTCGCCGTCGACCCCGATGCTGTCGGACGGAGCGCCGCTCCCGGACAGGATGTGGCCGCCGGTGTCGGAACCGCTGCCCGCACCAGTGCCAGTACCGCTGCCGCTGCCGCTGCCGCTGGAACCCTGGTTGATCAGCGATACGCCCGCCGGCCAGACGCCATTGGCCTTCGGCCCGTAGATCGTCCAGGTACTGGTGTCGAGATAGAAGTCGCCATTGTTGCCAATGGTGTTGCCGGGAGCGCCGCTGCCAGACAGCACGGCGCTGCCGTTGGTGCCAGGCGCGCCGGGGTTTCCGCTCGGGCCAGCCGGCCCCACCAGCGAAGTACCCGGTGGCCACGTGCCATTGGCCTTGGGCCCGAACGACGTGGACGTTGCGGTGTTGATGTAAAAGTCCCCGTTATTGCCAACGCTGTCGGTCGGGTCGACCGAGCCAGAAAGAATGGTGTTGCCGGCTGCGCCGGTATTTCCGGTGGCGCCAGTCGCGCCCTTGGTGCCATTCGCACCTGCGGGCCCCGCCAGAGACACGCCCGTCGGCCACACGCCGTTGGCCTTGGGCCCAAAGATCATCCAGGTGGCGGTATTGATATAGAAGTCCCCATCGTTGCCGACATTCGGACCAGGATCCGTGATGCCTGACAGAAGCGTATTGCGCTGGACGGTCGGAGACTGCGTTGTCGGCGTGGTCGGCGTGGTCGGCGTGGTCGGCGTGGTCGCCTGCGTTCCCGTGCTCGAGGTGGTGGCACTCGTTGGCGTGGAATCGCCCCCTCCTCCACAACCCGCCAACGCGATGGTCAGGCAAGCAAAGGACACTGCAGTCAGCTTCGCAGGATATGTCATACGGCTCCCCCTTGTTCTGATTTCCCTGTACGCGTTGTTCGATGGCTCGCCATGAGCGCGACAACCGTATGGCTACCGTATCCCCTGGCGTTACGTTGGAAAATCAACTGATCGTATGAGGCGCGGAGGGGTAGACTGACGTCCAGGTGGGTTGGCTACCGGACGTCTTGGTGGGCGACTTCGTCGCTTGATTTTGGGGAGGCAGGCAAATGACGAACATCTGTAGAAAGCTCGGCGCGCTGGTCATCGCGATGGTTGTCATCCCGGCGCCGGGATTGGCTGGCGCCACGGAGCAGGCGCAACAACGCCGCGCTGGTCGCGACGTCCGCCAGGACACCCGCCAGGGCTCGCGCGACACCAAACAGGATTGCCGCGCAGCGAATCAGAAGAGCAACTCGCAATGCCGGCAGGACAAGCGGGACACCAAGCAGCAAGGGCGACAGACCGCCCGCGACATCAAGTACTGAAAGACTGAACACACCCGTTTCTGACCAGTCAGGGGCTCCGGCACGACCGCAGCCCCCGGCCCTCCTTTTGCCGGCGTGACCTGAAGCCGGAAGATCCCCCGCGACGCCCAACCACACGGTCTCTTGCCCGGATCGGGGGATTTCTCGTTTGTCTTTTCTGCGATTGGCTGTATAGTTCTTCGACATATCGTAATACATAACCAGAAGGAGACAATCATGAACAGGAGTTTCCGAGTCCGGCTGCGACCGCTGCTGGCAACGCTGGCACTAGCGCCGGCGCTTTCATTCGCGCAAGACAAGTTCCCGAGCAGGCCTATCACCTGGATCGTGCCGTTCACCCCGGGAGGCATCACCGATACGGCATCGCGCACCATCGCCAAGAAGATGTCGGAAACGTTGAAGCAGTCGGTGGTGGTGGAAAACCGCCCCGGTGCGGGCGGCATGGTCGGCACGGAAGTGGCGGCCCGCGCGCCGGCCGACGGCTACACGTGGATATACGGTACGCAGGGCACGATGGCGGCCAACCTGGCGCTGTACAGCAAGGTGCGCTACGACCCGTTGAAGGATTTCGCCCCGGTCCACGCGCTCTCCGAAACTTCCACGATCATGGTCGTGAACGCCTCGCGCCCGTACAAGACGGTCAAGGAGCTGGTGGAGTACGCGAAGCAGCATCCGGGCAAGGTCAACTTCGGTTCGGCGGGCGCCGGCACCGGCACGCATCTGAGCGCAGAGTTGTTCCAGGCCAGCGCCGGCATAAAGCTGACCCACATTCCTTACAAGGGCAGCTCGCCGGCCATCAACGACCTGCTGGGCGGCACGGTGGACGTGATGTTCGACTATCCCAGCATCGTGCTGCCGTTTATCCAGAGCGGCAAGCTGCGCGCGCTCGCCACGACCGGCAAGGATCGCCTGGAGCTGCTGCCGAACGTGCCCACCATTGCCGAATCGGGATTCGCCATGGCGCAGGCCAGCAGCTGGTCCGGCATCCTGGTGCCAGCCGGCACACCGCCTCAGACCGTGGCGCTGATTTCGAAGGCAACGGAGGAAGCGCTGCGCGACCCCGAGGTACGCAAGTCGATCGAGCCTTACGGCAGCATGCCGATGTACGGTCTCTCCGAAGCCAAGTTCGGCAGCTTCATCCAGGCCGAAATCGTGAAGTGGGGGGATGTGGTCAAGAAGTCCGGCGCCAAGCTGGACTGACCATCGGGGCATCAGCAAGGACATCATCGTGGGGCGCGGGCAAGGCCTGCGCCCCACGTGACGTCAGGCCATGTTCAGGCCATGCCTTCCAGCGTCACGGGGAATCCGGGCAGCGGCCCGTCTTCCGTCTCCGTGATCCGCGCACCCGATCTGTGACGGGCTTGCGCGACAGCCTCCACCGCATCCAGCACCGGGAACACCGGCAGGTCCGCATTCGCCAGCCGCGCCATCAGCGTATCGGCGTCATACTCCGCCACGCGCTCGGCTAGGCGCGCATTGATCGTCTCCGCATTCGCGGTCCTCGCGGCGTGGTCCACGCAACACGCATCATTGGCGGCAAACAGACCCAGCACGTCATTCAGACCTCGCCAGAAATGCTCTTCCAGCGCGGCGATGGTCAGATAGCGACCATCCCTGCAACGGAACACGCCATAGGCTGGCTTACCGCCCAGCATCGCTCGCTGTGCGTCAGCCGTAGTTGCGGGCTTCTGGCGGAACAGCCCCAGCCTTGGCGCCATCCAGTGCAGAACGCTATCGGCGAGCGCCGCATCCAGATACTGGCCTCGTCCACTCCCTGTGCGCTGGTAGAGCGCGGCCAGCAGCGCGGATAGCGCCATGGAGGCCCCGGCCAGATCCGCGATCGGCAGCATGGCTTGGTGCACCGGAGGACCACCGGGCGTGCCCGTCAGCGACAGCGCGCCCGCCGCAGCAAGATAGTTGATGTCGTGCCCTGGCAGCAGCGCATGGGGACCGTCCTGTCCAAACCCGGTCAGCGACAGGTAGATCAGCCGGGGAAACTGCTCGCGGAGGCTCTCGTAGTCCAGCCCGAGCCGACGCATCGCGCCCGGGCGATAGGACTCGATCAGGATGTCCGCCTGCGCGATCTGCGCCCGCACCTCGGCCAGTCCGCTGTCGCTCTTCAAGTCGCAATACAGGCTGTGTTTGCCACGGTTGAGCGCTGCGAACAGCCCCGGCGCCAGACGCCGGGCATTGTCGCCGTGCGGTGGGCGCTCGATCTTCACCACCTCGGCACCCATCTCGAGGAGCGTCTGCGTCAGGAACGGGCCGGGGAGCAGTTCGGTCAGGTCGACGACGCGCACGCCCGCGAGTGGCGGCGCTGCGGCTGCATTCGCCGCAGGGGCCGCGGGGGCCGCAAGGGTGGCACCGGACGTGCTCATTTTCCACCCTCCCCTTGCTCCATCACGATCACCGCATCGAGCGGCAATGCGCCCTCTCCCGCAACGCCGACCCATACCGGATTCAGATCCATCTCGACCAGATGGTCACCATGCGCGACGACAAAGTCCGACACTTTCACCAGCAGCGCAGTCAGCGCGGCGATGTCGCGCCGTGGCTTGCCTCGCGCGCCATCGAGCAGCGGGAAGCAGCGCACCTCGCGAATCATGGCCTCGGCCTCCGTGGCCGACAGCGGTAGCATCCGGCGCGATACGTCCTTGAAGACTTCCACGTAGATCCCGCCGAGACCGAAGGTCAGGATGTGGCCGAACACCGGATCGCGCGACACGCCAATCAGGATCTCCAGTCCACCCGGCGCGGCCATGTGTTCCAACAGAATCCCGTCGATACGCGCATCGGGCATATTGCGCTTGACCGACGTGTGAATGCTCTCCCATGCCGCTTCGAGTCCCGCATCATCGTGAATGCCGACCACCACACCGCCGACATCCGACTTGTGCTGAATCTGCTCGCTCACCACCTTGGCCACCAGCGGATACCCCACCTCGCGCGCCAGCAAACGCGCCTGCGCCAGCGTGGCCGCCACGCGGGACACCGGAATAGCGATGCCGGCCGCACGCAGCATCGCCTTGCCCTCGGGCTCTGACAGGGCCCGCGTCGGCACATCGGCGACGGGCCGCGCTGCAGTCTGCATCAGCGGCTTGAAGTCGATATCGGCGCGGGCGCGCCAGTCCGCGTAACCCATCCAGCGCTCCACGGCCTTGACCGCCTTGCTGATGCTGCGCACGGGCGCCAGGCCTGCATCGGCAAACACCTTGTAGGCCCCGCCCTGACGCTCGCTCATCCAGATCGGCAACATCGGCACCGGACTCTCTTTCTGCACGTCGGCCGTGATATCGGCAGCGAGCTTGGTGATGTCGCCATACTCGAGCGCCTGCGGCAAAAGTACCAGCGACACGCTCGGGTCATTGCAGACCGCCTGCAGGCACGTGCGCGCCAGCTCCGGCTTTGCCATCACCGCGGTGGTGGTGTCGATGGGGTTGTCGATTGCGGCATACGACGGCAGCGCGTCGCGCAGCACGGCAAGCGTCTCCGGCGCGAACTCCGCCAGTTTCAATCCGGCATTGCCGACCATGTCGGCGCACAGTGCCGCCGTGCCGCCCGATCCCGAATAGATGGCCAGCGCGCCGCCCTGACGCGGCATGCCGCGCGCGAACAGCCAGGCGGTGTCGATCAATTCGTCGATGTCATCCACCTCCACCACGCCAAGCTGCGCGAACACGGCGCTGTTGACCTCCGCCGAGCCGGTGATCGACGCCGTGTGCGACTGCGCCGCCTTGCGGCCGTACTCGGAGCGTCCCACCTTCAGCACCACCACCGGCTTGCCCTTGCGCGCCGCGTGCTGCACGGCGGCGACGAACTTGCGGCCATCGTTGACGCCTTCGAGCAGCGTGGCGATGACCTTGATATCCGGCGCGTCGGCCATGTAGTGGATGAAGTCGCTCACCTGCAAATCGACCTCGTTGCCGCTGGAACTCCAGAGCGCCACGCCGATGCCACGGTCCATCGCCTGCAGCACATTGCGGCCCAGGCCGCCACCCTGCGTGGCCAGCCCGACCGGCCCGCCGCGAAGATCGTGCCGGAACGATGGCGAGAACGTGAAGCCGAGACGCTCCGTGATATTGGTCAGGCCCGGGCAATTCGGTCCGTAGATGCGCATGCCCGTGCGCGCCACGATCTCCTTCATGGTCTGCTCGGCGGCCTTGCCTTCCTCGCCGGCTTCGCCGAAGCCCGAGGTCAGAATAATCGCGAAGCGCACCCCTTTCTCGCCGCATTGTTCAAGCACCGCGAGCACGTGCTCGGCGGGCACCGCTACCAGAGCGGTGTCGGGCACTGACGGCAGCGAGGCCACATCGGGCCATGCCTTGCGCCCTGCCACTTCCGGCTTGGTCGCGTTGACCAGATAGACGTCGCCTTTGAAGTCGGAATGGTCCATCAGATTCTCGAGTGCGCGCGCGCCAATGCTGCCGCTGCGGTCGCTGGCCCCAACCAGGGCGATGGAACGCGGGCTGACGAGCCGCGACAGGTCTTGGTATGTCTCCATATTTGTTCTCTCGATGCGGAAGTCTGTGGAGCCCGATGAAGCGCCGATGTGCTGACGCACTGGTTCACCGCTACGCCGGGCGGAAAAGGTGACAGCTGTGCCGATCAGGCAATCGCCGACATGCCCAGAATCTCGCGACCGACGATCAAGGTCTGCACCTCCGTGGTCCCCTCGGGAATGGTGCCGCCGCGCGTGTCGCGGAAGATGCGTTCGATCGGATAATCGGTGGCGTAACCCAGACCGCCATGCACCTGCAGCGCCATGCTGGCTACTTCGTGCGCGGCCTCGGTCGCATACAGCTTGGCGATCGACGCTGAGACACGCGTGTCCTCGCCACGGTCGAGTGCCATCGCGGCGCGATACCCGAGCGCGCGAGCGGCTTCCACCCGGATCGTCATGTCCACGATCATCTTCTGCACGAGCTGAAAGCTGCCGATGGCACGACCGAACTGCGTGCGCGTCTTGGCGTAGTCCGTAGCCAGATCGAGCGCGCACTGCGCCGCGCCCACAGCGCCCATCGCGATATTGACGCGCGCGCCATCCAGGCCCTGCAGCATACGCTTGAGCGCGCCGCCTTCCTCGCCGAGCAGGTTCTCGCGCGGCACACGCACGTTGTCGAAACCGAGCTCGGCGGTGCCGGTACTGCGCAGCACCATGGTGTCCACGCGACGCACCTCGTAGGGGCTGACCTCGCGCTCCACCAGGAACGTCGACAGCTGGCCTTCGCAGTTGTCGCTATAGGTGCGCGCCACCACGATGCCGAAGTCGGCAAACGCGCCGTTGGTGATCCAGAGCTTGCGGCCGTTGAGCACGTAGTGGTCGCCCTTCAGGTCGGCGCGCGTCTGGATCTGCGCGATATTGGAACCGGTGCCAGGCTCGCTGATCGCTGTGAACACCTTGCGCTCGCAGGCCAGCAACGGATCGAGGAAACGGGTCTTCTGGTCCGGCGTGCCGACTGCGGCAAGCTTGGCGATCGGGCCGTTAGTGATGTTCAGGATGGTGCGCAGCGAAAGCCAGGCATAGCCGGCCTCTTCCATCATCATCGCCCAAGTGAGCTGGTCCAGCCCCATCCCGCCCTGTTCCTCTGACAGGCGCCCGCCGATGTAGCCGAACTGCGCCAGCCCCTTCAAGATCTCGAACGGAAAGGTCTTCTCCTGATCATGCCGGCTGATCAGCGGAGCAACCTCCGCCTGCATGAATCGGCGAATGTTGTCGCGCAGCAGTCGCTGCTCTGGCGTGGCTTCGAAAAACATGGATGTCTCCTGTAATAGTCCGGTTGGGAAATGCATCCGGCGCCAGCGGCATCATCGCCAGGCACCGTCGAAACAAAGCCGGCCACAGGAGCGGTCCCATGTGCCGGCCTAATCCTTCTGGGCGGTCGGGAAAACCAGATCCCGCGCTGCCTCGATCACCTCCAGGTACTCGTCCTTGCGGCGATTGAATCGTTCGGTGGGGCCCGCCAACGAGATCGCGAACGGCTCGTCGCCGATCCGCCCGGCCACCGCGATGGCCGTCACCCCTTCTCCTCCCTCGTCCTCGACCCACGCCCAGCCGCGCTCGCGCACTTCGGCGACCTGCTTTTCCAGCGCGACCGGATTGACTTCCGTCTTCGGCCCCAGCTTGGGCAGCGCGCGCAGGCGCAACTGCCGCGCGGCGTCTTCCGGCGGCAGCACCGCCAGCAACGCCTTGCCGAGCGCCGTGGCGTGCAAGGCCAGGCGCTTGCCAACGCGCAGTACGTAACGCAGTTCGTAGCGACTTTCCTGGAAGCCAGTCACCCGCACGTAGGCGCCATCCAGCCGGCCGCATAGCGAGGTCTCGCCCGTCTTGCCAGTGAGGAACTCCGTGGCCTCGGCCGCCACGGCGGCCAGCGGATCGTTGCCCGCAATGGCCTCGCAGATCGAATGGAGCCGCATCGTGGGATAGAAGCGGCGCGTGCGCGCGGTACGCATCAGGTACCCCGTCTCGGTCAGCGTATGCAGCAGGTCCGAGCAACTGCTCTCCGGCAGGTCGAGCAGGCGCGCAAGTTCCGAATTGGAGAGCTCGCGCTTCTCGCGCGAGAACACCTCGAAGACGGCAAGGCTGCGCGCGGCAGCAGGAACAAAGCTAGGCATGGGTTCTCCGAAATCTCGTATTGAAAGGGCAACATCCGCCCAAACCGCACAGTCTACGAGATTTCGTACGCGTTTCCGTGTTTGACAGGTGACATGACTACGATATACTGGATACTAATCCGACCTATCGTAGTTGTGCAAGATAAAGATCGGCCGATGGCACCCGCGACGGCGCGTCGACGTACAAGGCACCCGCGCACCGATGGGCAAACAGACACTGAAGAGGAGACACGATGCAGACTGCGGAATCCCGCTCGCCTGAAACACAAGCAGCGCCAAGCCTGGCCGTCCTGCGCTGCGGCGCATGTGGCAAGCCCACCTATCCCGCTTCCGCCTATGGCTGCCAGTACTGCGGCGCCGAGCCCGAGCGCGGCACGGTGGAACAAATGCCGGCGCGAGGCACGCTGCGCAATTACGTGACTGTCCATGCGCCGCTGGTGCGCGACATGCCGCCGCCGTTCGTCGTCGGCGAGGTCGACTTTGCGGAAGGCATTCGCGAAGAGGTCCTGCTCGACGTCGCCAGCGAAGCGGAGCTGGCCCCGGGCATGACGGTTCAGGGCGTGATCCGCGCCGACGCTCCGTGCGGCGACCGCTATCCGCTGCGCTTCGTACCCGCCAGCCAGGAGGTGCAACGATGAACCGCCTGCTGCAGCAAACCTCGGTCTATGTCATCGGCGTCGGCCTGCATCCGTACCAGTTCGCGTCGGATACCCCTTATGTCAGCCTCGGTCTGCGTGCGATGCGCGAGGCGCTGTCGGACGCCGGCATCGCCTGGCCCGAGGTGCAGAGCGCCTACGTGGGCACCTCGGCAATCGGCATGGCAACGGGACGCGTGATGTTCCGCCACCTGGGCTCTACCGGCCTGGCCGTGACACAGGTGGAAAGCGCCTCGGCATCGGGCTGCTCGGCGTTCCGCCAGGCGTGCCTGGAAGTGGCAAGCGGCGTCTCGGACGTGGTGGTGGCAATCGGCGTCGACAAGTTCGGCGATGGCCGCAAGGCGGCCGACAAGGACGGCCTGCCGCACCTTGCGCCCACCGCGACCATGCCGCCCGTGAAGTTCGCGCTGATGGCGCATGAATACCTGCGCCAGCACGGGCTGAAGCCCGAAGCGATGGCGCGCGTCGCGGTAAAGAACCATGGCAACGCTGCGCTCAACCCATATGCGCAGTTCCGCAAGGCTCGTACGCTCGAGCAGGTCATGGCTTCGCCCAAGGTGGTGGGTGACCTGACGGTGCAGCAGTGCTGCCCGCGTGGCGATGGCGCCGCAGCCGTGATCGTGGTGTCCGAGGCCGCGATCAAGCGGCTCGGCCTGGACAAGCGCCGCGCCGTGCGCGTGCTGGCATCGGTGGCGAACAGCGAAGAACTGGAACACGGCGATTCGTCTGCAGCCGTCGACATGGTGCGCAAGTCCACCGCGATGGCGTACGAGCAGGCCGGCGTCGGCCCCCGCGACCTGAACCTGGTGGAGTTGCACGAGGCCTTTTCGATCGAGGAATTGGTCTACACCGAAGCGATGGACCTGTGCGCGCCCGGAGAAGGCGCGGCATGGCTCGAACGCGGCGCTTCCGCCATTGGCGGCGAATGCGCGGTCAATGCTTCGGGTGGCCTGCTCGGCATGGGCCACCCGACCGGCCCGACCGGCATCGGGCAGATCGCCGAAATCACGCGCCAGATTCGCGGCGAGGCACACGGACGGCAGCACCCCGGCGCACGCTTGGGGCTAGCCCACATGATCGGGCTCGGCTCGGTGGCCTTCGCGCACATCCTGGCGGCATCGCACTGACCCCGCGAATGCGCCGGCCACGAGCACGGCTGGCGCATCCGTCGCGCACATCATTCCAGGCAAGGAGACAAGGATGCAATTCGAAACCCTGTTGTACGAAGTGGTCGACGGCGTGGCCATCATCCGGCTAAACCGCCCGGATCGCATGAACACACTCGGCGGCACCATGAAACCCGATCTCGCCCGCGCGTTCTTCGAGTTGGCCCGTGATGACACCAGCGTTCGCTGTGTAGTGCTGACCGGCACCGGCGATAGAGCATTCTGCGCGGGCGCCGACATCAAGGAACGCGCCGGCGGCACGGCCCACCCCGCCGACTACTACGTCACGCAGCAACGCACGCACGAGCTGTTCCGTGGCATCGAGGAATTCGAGAAGCCGGTGATCGCCGCCATCAATGGCGTGGCGCTCGGCGGTGGATTGGAACTGGCCCTGTGTGCCGACATCCGGCTGGCCGCCAGATCGGCACGATTCGGCCTGCCCGAGATCAAGCTCGGTGTCATTCCGGCAGCTGGCGGCACACAGCGCCTGCCGCGCGTGGTGGGTCCGGCCATCGCCAAGGAACTGATCTTTACCAGCGAACTGATCAACGCCGACGCCGCGAAAGACATCCGCCTGGTGAACCGTGTGATCGACGACGACAAGCTGATGGATGCGGCACTGACGATGGCCAGGCGCATCGCCGCGCAACCACCGCTGGCCGTGCGCTTCGCCAAGCGGTCGGTCAACCTGGGCATGCAGGGCTCGGTCGACATGGGCCTGCAGTTCGAGTGCTACGGCGCGGCCATGGTGATGGACAGCGAGGACAGGAAGGAAGGGATGCGCGCATTCGTCGAGAAGCGCGAGCCCCGGTTCGTCGGGCGCTAGTCCGCACGCGAACGGCATCGAAACACGGAACATCGAAAACTGGAGGAGTACGGAATGGAACTGCATCTGCAAGGCAAGGTGGCATTGGTAACTGGTGGCGGACAAGGCGTGGGCCGACGCATCTGCCTGGAACTCGCCGGCGAAGGCGTCAACGTGGTGATCAACGACTACTTCCTGGAGCGCGCGCAGGCGGTGCAAAAGGAGATCGAAGCAGCGGGCGGCCAGGCATTGGCCGTGCAGGCAGATATCGGCGACTCGGAACAGGTGGAACGCATGTTCGCGGCGGCGCGTGAACGCTTCGGCGACGTCGATATCCTGGTGAACAACGCCGGCGTGACCGTGGCGCGTCGCACCAAGGGCGGTATGCCCCCAACGTTCATGGAAATGCCGGTGGAAGACTGGAAGGAAGTCGTCGACCTGAACGTCTACGGCGTGATGAACTGCTGCCACAGCGCCCTGCCCGGCATGCAACGCAAGGGCGGCGGCAAGATCGTCAACATCATGTCCGAAGCCGGACGCGTCGGCGAGGCACGCCTGGCGGTCTACTCGGGCGCCAAGGCCGCCATGCTGGGCTTCGCGAAGGCGATCGCGCAGGAGCACGGCCGTGACTGCATCAACGTGAACACCATCGCACTGGGCGCGGTGTCGCACGAGGGCATCGCCAACGGTCCGCTGCATCCGTCGTCCACCCCCGAGACCGACGACCGCCTCAAGAAAATGCTCGGTGCCTACCCGATCGCACGCGGGCTCGGCAGACTGTCGCGGCCCGAGGACATCTCGGGCGTGGTGGCTTTCCTGGCATCGGATCGCGCGGCCTTCATCACCGGCCAGAGCCTTGGTGTGAGTGGCGGCTACGTGATGCTCTGAAGCCAACCTCTTTGGCACACACACATCCTGACGCCCGACCGAGGAGAACACATGAGTCCGGCAGCATCCGGCCACGCGGCCGAACGCATCTTCCAGACGCGCCTGGCGGCGCTGCTGGATATCCGTTATCCGATCCTGCTGGGCGGCATGCAACTCCTCGGCACATCTGATGTGGTGGCGGCGGTGGTCAACGCGGGAGCCATGGGGTTCATCACCGCGCGCTCCTTCCCGACCCTCGAGGCCTTTCGCGCCGACCTGCGCCGTTGCCGCACGCTGACCCGGGGTCGGCCCTTTGGTGTCAACGTCACGCTCTCGGCTCGCGAGGATCGAAACCAGTTGGCCGCTGCATGGATCGACGTGGCGCTGGACGAAGGCGTGCGCGTGTTCGAGAGCGCGGGCATGTCGCCCGAGCGACTGGTCGCGCCGATCCATGCCGGCGGTGGCCTGCTGATCCACAAGTGCCCAAGCGTGCGCCACGCGGTCACAGCGCAGCGGCTTGGCGTGGATGCCGTCGCGCTGGTCGGGCTCGAGGAAGGGGGACACCCTGGTGCCAACCAGTTGTCGGCCTTCGTCAATGGCGCGTTTGCGCTGGAGCGTGTGGAGATCCCGCTCGTGATCGGCGGCGGCATCGGCAGCGGCCGTCAGATCGCAGCCGCGCTGGTGCTTGGCGCCGATGGCGTGGTGATGGGCAGCCGCTTCATGGTGGCAGCGGAGATCGCCACCCATCGCGCACTAAAGGAACGCATCGTCGCCGCCGACGAGCACTGTTCGATTGCGATCCTACGCAGCCTGAACGATACCTGGCGCGTGCTCGACAACGCTGCCGCGCGCGAGGTGCAACGCCTCGAAGCCGAAGGCGCCCGCTCGCACGCGGCATTCGGCGACCTCATCCTGTCGTCGCGCACCCAGGAACGCGTGTACCTGGGCGGCGATACCGACGCCGGCATCGTCTCGCTCGGCCCGGCCGGCGGGTTCGCCGACGCGATCGAATCGGCGGGAAAGATCGTCGAGAGGTTGGTGGAAGGGGCGTGTGCGGCGTGGGAGGTGATGACAGGGCGGGTGGAACGCGCGTGGGCTTAAGCCCTTGATCGACAGTTTTGGTCGATCTACCGCCAGAAACAGGCCAGAAACAGAAAAGGGGTTACGGCAGAAACCGTAACCCCTTCGCATTTACAACATCAGTGGTGGGCCTCCCGTGAGTCGAACACGGCACCAACGGATTATGAGTCCGCTGCTCTAACCAGGCATGAGCTAGAGGCCCTTGAAAGGCGTTAGTTGCCTTCCAGGAAGCTCTTCAGCTTGTCGGAGCGGCTCGGGTGGCGCAGCTTGCGCAGTGCCTTTGCCTCGATCTGGCGGATACGTTCGCGCGTCACGTCGAACTGCTTGCCGACTTCCTCGAGCGTGTGGTCGGTGCTCATTTCGATGCCGAAACGCATGCGCAGCACCTTGGCTTCGCGCGGCGTCAGGCTGTCGAGCACGTCCTTGACCACGTCGCGCATGGAGCCATGCAGCGCAGCCTCGGCCGGGGCCAGCGTGTTCGTGTCTTCGATGAAGTCGCCCAGATGCGAATCGTCGTCGTCACCGATCGGCGTTTCCATGGAGATCGGTTCCTTGGCGATCTTCATGATCTTGCGGATCTTGTCCTCGGGCATCTCCATCTTCTCAGCCAGCGTTGCCGGATCCGGCTCGTTGCCGGTTTCCTGCAGGATCTGGCGCGAGATCCGGTTCATCTTGTTGATCGTTTCGATCATGTGAACCGGAATACGGATGGTACGAGCCTGGTCGGCGATCGAGCGCGTGATGGCCTGGCGAATCCACCACGTGGCGTACGTGGAGAACTTGTAGCCGCGACGGTATTCGAACTTGTCCACCGCCTTCATCAGGCCGATGTTGCCTTCCTGGATCAGATCCAGGAACTGCAGGCCGCGGTTCGTGTACTTCTTCGCGATCGAGATCACCAGACGCAGGTTGGCCTCGGTCATTTCACGCTTGGCTTCGCGGGCGCGCTTCTCGCCTTCGGACATCTTGCGATTGACGTCCTTCAGTTCCTTCAGCGGCAGCACCACGCGCGACTGCAGGTCGATCAGCTTCTGCTGCAGCTCGTGCACGGCCGGCACGTTACGCTCGACGATCGTGCTGTACGACTTGTTGTCGGCCACGATGGTCTGGATCCAGTCCAGGTTCGTCTCGTTGCCCGGGAAACGGGCCACGAAGTCGGCGCGCGGCATGCCGCACTTGTCGACGACGATATTCAGGATGGCGCGTTCCAGCTTGCGCACTTCGTCCACCTGGCCACGCAGCGTGTCGCACAGACGCTCGACGTTACGCGCGGTGAAGCGAATGCTCATCAGTTCGGCCTGGATAGCTTCCTGGGCCTTCACGTACGGCTTCGACTTGTAGCCTTCCTTTTCGAAGGCACGGCGCATCTTGTCGAACTGCTCGGCGATCACGCGGAATTTTTCCAGCGCGGCAACCTTCAGTTCCTCGAGCTGGCGAGCCGACGCACCGGCGCCACCGCCGCTTTCGTCGTCTTCCTCTTCGCCGTCGTCGCCGTCTTCGTCCGAATCCTCGTCCTCGTCATCGGCGGCTACCGCCTGGGCCGGGGAGTTGTCCTGGACTTCCTCTGCGTTCGGGTCGATCAGGCCATCGACGAACTCGTCGATCTTGATCTCTTCGTTCGCCACGCGCTCGGCGCTGGCCAGGATTTCGGAGATCGTGACCGGGCAGGCCGAGATCGCCATCACCATGTCCTTCAGGCCCGCTTCGATGCGCTTGGCGATTTCGATTTCGCCTTCGCGCGTCAGCAGTTCCACGGTACCCATTTCACGCATGTACATGCGGACCGGGTCGGTGGTGCGGCCGAATTCGGAGTCCACGGTCGACAGGGCGGCTTCGGCTTCTTCCTCGGCCTCTTCCTCGCTCGTGGCGGACGGTGCGTTGTCGTTGAGCAGCAGCGTCTCGGCATCCGGCGCCTGTTCGTAGACGGCGATACCGATGTCGTTCAGCGTGGCGACCAGCGTGTCGATCGTTTCCGAATCGACCATGTCGTCCGGCAGGTGATCGTTGATTTCCGCATAAGTCAGGTAGCCACGCGATTTGCCGAGCTTGATCAGCGCCTTGAGCTTCTGGCGACGGATCTCGAGCTCTTCCTCGCTACCAGCCTGATTCGACGAGGCAAATTCCTTGAGCAGCGCCTTTTCCTTGGCCTTGCGGTCCTTGGCTTTCTGCTTTTCGGTCTTGGGCGCAGCGGCAGGGGTAGCCGGCGCGTCGTTGTCGTAAAACTCTTCAGTCACGTCTTCGATGGTGCTGTCGTCTTGCTGCATCTCGGCCTTGGGCTTGCGGCCACGCTTCTTCGGCTCCGGCTTGACGGCCGGAGCGGCGGGACGCTCGGATGCAACGGGTGCGGGAGTCGCGGCACGGGCCTTGGGCGTCGCGGTAGCGGTGGTGCCTGCCTTGGCGCCTCCACTCCGTGTGCCGGCCGTCGTTGCCGCACGCTTGCTCTCGACTTCGGTATTCTGCTGTTTCGCCACGGTGATACTCTTGCCTTTCACTGGTGCAGCGGCGCTCTTGCCGCTTGTATTGGCGCTCTTGCCGCTCTCGCGTGCCGAAGTCGAGGGCTTTGTATTTTCGGATGTGCGATTCCTGGCGGAAGTGGATCCGGCGGGCGCAGTTGCGCTCCGCGCGGATTTTGCTGGCGCAGACCGGGCTGATGTCGTCCTGACTGACGCGGTCGATGTCTTCGCCGCCGTTGTTTTCACGGACGCCTTGCCGCTCCCTGATTGGGGAGCTTTGGAGGGCGCCTTCACGGCTACCCCTTCGGTTGCTTTGGCCTTTGCCATTGGCACGCTCACTTTCGCCAGTAATGGGAAGAAAGATTTCGCAATCCAAACCGGGCATTGTAGCACGTCACCAACCCCCGGCTTCCTGTCAGGTTGTGTTTTCACCTGAAAAATCAAGGCTTAAGCAGTTTGGCCGCCAATTTTTCCATCGGTTCTGGCCACGTGCTCAACTGCTCACGCCGAAAATCGGTTCAACTATCCTCCATGGCGGCGGGCCGCCAGCCCATTTGCCTGCGCCGCTGCACTTCGCGCGATAGCCAGAGATATCGCGCCTTGGTCTCTTCGTCAGCCGTGCCCGCGCTCACCATGGCCTCGAGCGCCTTCTGCTCGCGCTCCAGCGGCTCGGCCAGCAACTTGTGGACGGCGCCGTCGAACTCATGCGTCGCCGGCTCCTCTTCGATTTCCTCGCGCAGTACCGCCGTGCGTGCGCTCGCGTAGACATCGGCGTAGGGCGTCTGCGCCAACTGCTCGCTGAAGGCCGCAAAGTTCACCTCACCCTGAATGCCATCGCAAGCGGACACCAAGTAGCCCAGCGCCTCGGATCCGGAGTGCTGGGGGTCCAGCAGCAATGCGCGCGCGTCCCCGTCGAGCCGGGCCGCCAGCGACGGGTAGCACATCAGCAACTGGATCACGCGCTGCTCGAGCCCGGTCGGCGCCTGACGCCGCGCGCGCGGGCGCGGCTGGGCGAAACGACCAACCCGCGAGGAATCGCTGCCCAGGCCGCAAATCGCCTCGATCTCGGCCGGCGTGGTGCTTGTGGTATCGGCAAGTTCGCGCACGATCTGCAGTCGCAAGCCACCGGCGGGCATCGCCTGAAGCAGCGGCTTGGCCTCGTACTGCGCGCGGGCACGGCCCTCGGGCTGGCGCAGATCCTGATCTTCCGTGACGATTTGCAGCAAGAAGCGCGACAAAGGCATCGCGTTCTGAACCTGGCGCGCGAACGCGTCAGTTCCCTCCTCGCGGACATAGCTATCCGGGTCGTGTTCGGCCGGCAGAAAAAGGAAGCGGATCGTCTTGTTATCCGCCACGTGCGGCAGGCAGGCTTCCAACGCGCGGCGCGCGGCACGGCGGCCAGCGGCGTCACCGTCGAACGAGAAGACCACGGCGTCGGTCTGGCGCATCAGCTTCTGCACATGAACTGGCGTGCAGGCCGTGCCGAGTGTGGCGACGGCATTGGCAAACCCGAGCTGGGCCAGCGCGACCACATCCATGTAGCCTTCTACCACCAGCACGTAGCCATTTTCGCGGATTGCGTGACGCGCCTCGAACAGACCGTAGAGCTCCGTTCCCTTGCTGAAGAGCGGCGTTTCCGGTGAATTCAGGTACTTTGGCTCGCCCTGCCCCATCACGCGGCCGCCAAACCCGATCACATTGCCCTTCGTATTGCGAATCGGGAACATGATGCGATCGCGGAAGCGGTCGTACCGACGCGGCTTGCCATCGGCGTCGCGCTTCTCCTGGGACTCGATCAGCAGCCCGGCCTCCACCAGCGGACCGGCGATGGCGTCATCGCGATAGCTTCCGAACACGGTCTCCAGCCCTTGCCAGTCGTCCGGCGCGTAGCCAAGACCGAAGTGAGCGGCAATCTCGCCGGTCAGGCCACGGCCCTTGAGGTACTGGATGGCCTGCGGGGCACCGCGCAACTGCTTCTTGTAGAAGTCGGTGGCACGCGTCATGGCATCGGTCAGCGCCAACGACCTGGCCTGCTGCTCTGCCCGCTGGGCGGGTGGCAGACTATTGCGCTCCTCCGGCACGGACAGGCCGACCGACTGGGCCAGCTCACGCACCGCGTCGGGGTAGGACTGCCCCGAGTACTCCATCAGGAACCCGATGGCGGATCCATGTGCGCCGCAGCCGAAGCAGTGATAGAACTGCTTGGTCGGCGATACGGTAAAGGACGGGGACTTCTCGTTATGGAACGGGCACAGGCCCATGAAGTTGGCGCCGCCCTTCTTCAACTGCACGTACTTACCCACCACATCGACAATGTCGACGCGGTTGAGCAGGTCCTGAATAAAGGATTGCGGAATCACCCGACTGACCGTCCTGATGGCACGGACTGCCGGGCAAAACGCCGGCGGCCGTTTCGAAGTTTTCTGGAATACGTGACCGGGGCGTCGCCCGGCGGCTATCGAATCATTGTAGTGCAGATGCAACGCGCCACTTGGGATTGCTAACATCTACGCGCAATTTTCATCAACGCGCAGACAACATCACGCATTACATCCGCTGATGGCAATGATTCTGACCGATGAGAGGCTTACTTCGGCGCAAGCGCGGCCTTCACGAGCGCGGAAACTGCGGTCATGTCGGCACGGCCAGCCAGGCGGGCCTTCACCAGGCCCATGACCTTGCCCATATCCTGCGGACCGGCTGCGCCGCTTTCGGTCACGGCCTTCTGAACCTCGACAGCCACTTCCGCGTCGGAGAGCTGTGCCGGCATATAGGCTACCAGCACGTCGAGCTCGGCCTTCTCCTTTGCAACCAGATCATCGCGGCCGGCCTGCTCGAACTGGGAGATCGAGTCCTTGCGCTGCTTGATCATCTTGTCGATCACGGCGGTGATGCCAGCGTCGTCCAGTTCGATGCGTTCGTCCACCTCGCGCTGCTTGATGGCCGCCAGCAGCAGGCGGACGGTGCCGAGACGCTCGGCTTCACGGGCACGCATGGCGGCCTTCATGTCATCGTTGATGCGGGCTTTGAGGGACATGGCAATCTTCCGAAAAGTTGGATTACGCGCCAGCGACGGACGCGGGCGGGGCAAACCCGACCATAACGCAAAAACCCGCCGGAGCCATGCTCACAGCGGGTTTCGTGCTGACGCTAAGACGCGGTCAGTATAGCTTCTTCGGCAGCAGCTGGCTGCGCAGGCGCTTGTAATTGCGCTTGACGGCAGCGTCGCGCTTGCGTTTGCGTTCGGCGGTGGGCTTCTCGTAAAACTCCCGCGCCCGCAATTCGGGGAGCAGGCCATTCTTCTCGATGGTGCGCTTGAAGCGACGCAGCGCGACTTCAAACGGTTCATTTTCCTTAAGGCGAATCGTCGTCATATGGCGGCCGAAATGCAATGAGAAAACCGGGTGGGATTGCGCCGGCACCCCGCCGGCGGCTTTACGAGAGCGACGATTCTAGCGCAAGGTCTGCCAAGCTGCACGTGAGGGCCGGCACCCGGGCCAACACGAGGGCCGGCACGTGCCGCCTACGCAACAGCGCCTGCGCCACGAGCCGCCTCGGCCACGGCCTCCCCGGCCGCCACCGCCGATGCCCAGGCCCACTGGAAGTTGTAGCCGCCGAGCCATCCGGTCACGTCCACGACCTCGCCAATGAAATAAAGTCCGTCGACTTCCCGCGCCATCATCGTGGTCGACGACAGGCTGCGCGTATCAACACCGCCCAGCGTCACTTCGGCCTTCTTGTAGCCCTCGGTGCCGGACGGCACCAGTCGCCAGCGATTAAGCGATTCGCCGAGCTGGCGCAGCGCCTTATCCGGCATATCGGCCACGGATTGCGTGCCTTGCAGCCCCACCGCCGCGCACCATGCGTCTGCCAGCCGCGACGGCAGACGCTCGCCCAGCAGATTGTTCAGATGCTTGCGGCTGCTCTTCTTGTGCCCGATCAACCACGCGGCGGCGTCCTCGCCATCGAACAGGTCAATCTCGATTGGCGTGCCGGGGCGCCAGTAGCTGGAGATCTGCAGGACCGCCGGTCCGGACAAGCCCCGATGCGTCCACAGCAGGTCTTCCTTGAACGCGCCTGCGGTCTTGCCGCTGCCGGTGGATATATCGACTTCCATCGACACCCCCGCCAACGGCACGAACGGCTGCCACGCCTGGCCATCAAACGTCAGCGGTACCAGGGCCGGTCGCGTGTCGATGATTTTCAGGCCGAACTGACGGGCGATGGCATAGCCGAAGTCCGTGGCGCCGATCTTCGGGATCGACAGCCCACCGGTAGCCACCACCAGCGCGCCGACTCGCACCGTGCCCTGAGATGTCAGCAACAGGTAGTCAGCACCCTCGCGGCGGATCTCATGGATGCTGCAGCCGGTCTGCCAGCGCACGCCGCCAGCCTCGCACTCGGCGCGCAGCAGGTTGATCACGTCCTCGGCGCTGTCATTGCAGAACAGTTGGCCGCGATGCTTCTCGTGCCAACCGATGTCGTAGCGGCGCATCAGCGCCAGGAAATCTTGCGGCGTGTAGCGCGCCAGCGCCGAGCGGCAGAAATGGGGGTTGGACGACAAATAGTTGGCCGGGCTGGCCTGGAGATTCGTGAAATTGCACCGCCCGCCGCCTGAAATACGGATCTTCTCCGCCAGCTTCGTGGCGTGGTCGATCAACACCACGCGCGCGCCGCGCTGCCCGGCCACAGCGGCACACATCATGCCGGCCGCTCCCGCGCCCAGCACCGCCACATCGAACCGGTCTTGTCTGCCCTGAGTCATGCCACCCCTTCAACGAAGCCCGGATTGTATCGAAATGCGGGCCCGCGAGCGCGCCAGGCCCCGGTGTGCTACCCTGCTGCCCTTCAGATTTTGCCGGCACGATCGCTGCAGATGACTGCACGGGCGCTGCCAGCCGCACCAGAAACGCCATGCTTGTCCTCGGTATCGAATCCTCCTGTGACGAAACCGGGCTGGCCCTCTACGACACCGAGGCCGGCCTGCTCGCGCACGCGCTGCACTCGCAGATCGCCATGCATCGCGAATACGGCGGCGTGGTGCCCGAACTCGCATCACGCGACCATATCCGGCGCGTGCTGCCGCTATTGCAGCAGGTACTGGACGATGCAGGCCGCACGCGCGCGGACATCGACGCCATCGCTTACACGCAGGGCCCCGGACTTGCCGGCGCGCTGCTGGTGGGCGCATCGGTGGCCAATGCGCTGGGCTTCGCGCTCGGTGTGCCGATGATCGGCGTGCACCATCTGGAAGGCCATCTGCTCTCGCCACTGCTGACGAGTGCCCCGCCGCCGTTCCCGTTCGTGGCGCTGCTGGTGTCTGGTGGGCACACCCAGCTCATGGAAGTAAAGGGCATCGGCGACTACAAGCTGCTCGGCGAAACGCTCGACGACGCTGCCGGCGAAGCATTCGACAAGACCGCCAAGCTGCTGGGCCTCGGGTATCCGGGCGGCCCGGAAGTGTCGCGGCTGGCCGAATTCGGCAACCCCGACGCCTTCGAACTGCCCCGGCCGATGCTGCATTCTGGCAATCTCGATTTCTCGTTCGCTGGCCTCAAGACCGCCGTGCTGACGCAGACACGCAAGCTCAGCAATGCCTGCGAGCAGGACCGCGCCAATCTGGCGCGCGCGTTCGTCGATGCGATCGTCGACGTACTGGCCGCCAAATCGTTCGCCGCGCTCAAGCAGACCGGCGACAAGCGTCTCGTGGTTGCGGGCGGCGTGGGTGCGAATCGGCAACTGCGCGAACGGCTCAATGAGATGGGCAAGCGCCGCAAGGTCGAGGTGTTCTACCCCGATCTGGCGTTCTGCACCGACAATGGCGCGATGATCGCGTTCGCCGGCGCGATGCGCCTGAAGGCCGCGCCAGAGCTTGCCCGGCACGGCTACGACTATGGCGTGACGCCACGGTGGGATCTGGCCGATATCCGCCTGCCCGAGGCCCGGACTTCGTAGAAAAGCGCTAATCGAGCTGACATCCAGACACATGGCGGTCACAGGGCCACCGACCGATTTGCGCTTCCCGCATCACATAAAGAGGAAGGGAACGCCTGCGGTGACGCTGGTCTGATACCAGCCTGATGCGGCAATGCGCCCCTCTCCCACACGTGGACGAGGGGCGAAAAACAAGCAACCGTTACTGATGCCGCTTGTCGTGCTCGATCACAGCATAGGCGCTGTGATTGTGGATCGATTCGAAATTCTCGGCTTCCAGCGTGTATGCGACGATGCGATCGTCAGCGTTCAGCCGCATCGCGATATCGCGCACCAGGTCTTCCACGAACTTCGGATTCTCGTAGGCACGCTCGGTCACGAACTTCTCGTCGGGGCGCTTGAGCAGGCCCCACAGTTCGCACGATGCCTCTTCCTCGGCCATGCGCACCAGCGCCTCGACATCGAGGTCACCGGCAAGCTCCACGCGCATCGTGATATGCGAGCGCTGGTTGTGCGCGCCGTACTGCGAGATCTTCTTCGAGCACGGGCACAGGCTCGTCACCGGCACCAGAGCGGTCATGAACATGCGTGTCTGGCCGTCACGCGCCTCGGCCACGAGCGTGACTTCGTAGTCCAGCAGCGACTGCACGCCCGACACCGGCGCGGTCTTCGTGATGAAGTACGGGAACGACACTTCGATACGGCCCGCATCGGCTTCCAGGCGAACCAGCATGTCGTCGACCAGCGCGCGGAAAGCGGCCAGGTCCAGTGGCGCGCGGTTTTCCTCGAGCAGCGCCACGAAGCGCGACATGTGCGTGCCCTTCTGGTCGGCCGGCAGGCGCACGTCCATATTGAACGTACCGACCGTGCCCACTGCGCCGGCAGGCGTCTTCAGCGTCAGCGGATATCGCACACCCTTCACGCCGACGCGCTGGATCACGATCTGGCGGGTATCGACGCTCGACTGTACGTCGGGCATGACGAAGGCGGGATTGATGTCATTCATCTACGGTTTCCTCCAGGAGGCCGACAAAGGGGGCGCGGCCGTCCTTACGGTCGCGGCGATTTCGCAGAACATCTCTACGCCGCGCAACGAGTGTGAAACGACGGGTCCAGGCTGGATGGGGGCGCCGGCCCGCAGCTGCGAACACAAAAACGGAAAGGCGATTTTACGGGATATTGGCCAGTCATGTTTCTGCCCGCCGTGAATCCGCATATTTCATGCGGATAATGCCGCCGCGCTGCAGAAAAATGCCATTCCCGCGCGCCCAAAAACAAACCGGCGCGGGGTTGCCGCGCCGGTTTTCAGTACCGCGTATGACCTGTGTCGAATGGCGTCAGGCCACGCTCGCCACCTTGACCGGTTGCGCCGTCAGGCTGAAGCGCTCGCGCACCGAACGCTCGATGCCGGCCGCATCGAGGCCGCACAGCGACAGCAGATGCGCCGGATCGCCATGGTCGATGAACTTGTCGGGCAGGCCCAGCACCAACGTCGGCAGTTCGATACCCGCCTCGGCCAGCGCCTCGAGCACGGCGCTACCGGCACCGCCCATCGTGGCGCCCTCTTCCACCGTGACCAGGAAGTCGTGATTGGCGGCCAGTTGTTTGACCAGCTCCACATCGAGCGGCTTCACGAAACGCATGTTGGCCACCGTGGCATCGAGTTGCTCAGCCGCGGTCAGGGCCGGATGCACCATCGAACCGAACGCCATGATCGCCACACGCTGACCTGCGCGGGCATGGCCTTCGCGGCGGATCTCGCCCTTGCCCACCGGCAGCGCGGTCAGTTCGGGCTGCGTGGCCACGCCGACGCCGGCGCCGCGCGGATAGCGCACGGCGGTCGGGCAGTCCTGCTGGAACGCGGTCGTCAGCAACTGACGGCACTCGTTCTCGTCTGCCGGCACCATCACCATCATGTTCGGGATGCAGCGCAGGAACGGGATGTCGTACACACCGGCGTGCGTGGCACCATCGGCGCCCACCAGACCAGCGCGGTCCAGCGCGAACACCACCGGCAGGTTCTGCAGTGCCACGTCGTGAATAAGCTGGTCGTAACCACGTTGCAGGAACGTGGAGTAGATCGCCACCACCGGCTTCAGGCCCTCACAGGCCAAGCCGCCGGCGAAGGTCACCGCGTGCTGCTCTGCGATGCCGACGTCGTAGTAGCGGTCCGGGAAGCGCTTTTCGAATTCGACCATGCCCGAGCCTTCGCGCATGGCCGGCGTCACGCCGATCAGGCGCTTGTCGGCGGCGGCCATGTCGCACAGCCATTCGCCGAACACCTGCGTGTAGGTCTTGCGCGACGGCTTGGCCGACGGACGGATACCCTCGGCGGGATTGAACTTGCCCGGGCCGTGGTAGAGGATCGGATCGGCCTCGGCCAGCTTGTAGCCCTGGCCCTTCTTGGTCACCACGTGCAGGAACTGCGGGCCGTGGCCTTCCAGCGCGCGCTGGCGGATGTTCTGCAGCGTCGGGACCAGCGACTCGAGGTCGTGGCCGTCGATTGGGCCGACGTAGTCGAAACCGAATTCTTCGAACAGCGTGGCCGGCACGACCATGCCCTTGGCATGTTCTTCCAGGCGCTTGGCGAATTCGAGCACCGGCGGCGCCACCGACAGCACCTTCTCGATGCCCTTCTTGGTGGCCGCGTAGAACTGGCCCGACATCAGGCGCGCCAGGTGCTTGTTCAACATGCCCACCGGCGGGGAGATCGACATGTCGTTGTCGTTCAGCACCACCAGCATCGGCAGGTCCTTGTAGACGCCCGCATTGTTCATGGCTTCGAAAGCCATGCCGGCGGTCATCGCGCCATCGCCGATCACGGCAATACCCACGCGCTTCTCGCCCCGGGTACGGGCACCGAGCGCCATGCCCAGCGCCGCGGAAATCGACGTCGACGAATGCGCAGTACCGAAAGTGTCGTACTCGCTCTCGGCACGGCGCGGGAAGCCGGAGATGCCACCGTACTGGCGCAGCGTCGACATGCGGTCGCGGCGGCCAGTCAGGATCTTGTGGGGATAGCTCTGGTGACCCACGTCCCAGACCACGCGATCGTTCGGTGTGTCGAAGACATAGTGCAGCGCGATCGTCAGCTCCACCGTGCCGAGGTTGGACGACAGGTGCCCGCCGGTTTGCGAGACCGATTCGAGCACGTAGGCGCGGAGTTCCTCGGCCAGCGTGTCGAGCTGGCGACGGTCCAGCTTGCGCAGGTCCGCGGGGTCGTCGATTTTATTGAGCAGCGTGTAGGTCATGGTGTCCGTTCGGCCGCCGGATTCTGTGCGTCCGGCTTTTCAGTTCAGTTTGAGCGCAGCACGATCAGGTCGGCCAGTTCGGCGAGCCGGCCAGCGCGTGTGCCGAATCCCTCCAGCGCCTCGTGGGCGTCGGTGCGAAGCTGGGCAGCCAGCTCGCGTGCGGCATCCAGGCCAAGCAGCGATACGTAGGTCGGCTTGTCGTTCGCGGCATCCTTGCCCGCCGTCTTGCCAAGCGTTGCCGTGTCGGCAGTGACGTCGAGAATATCGTCCACGACCTGGAACGCCAATCCCACGGCCGCGGCATATCGATCAAGCGCCACAAGGCCGGCTTGGTCGATGTTTCCGCACAACGCACCCATGCGCACGCTGGCGCGCAACAGGGCGCCGGTCTTCATGCGGTGCATGCCTTCGAGCGCCTCGCGGGTCATGGCCTTGCCAACGTTCTGGAGGTCGATGGCTTGTCCACCGCACATGCCTATCGAGCCCGATGCCACGGCCAGTTCCGCCACCACTTTCAGGCGCGCTTCCGCAGCCAGAGCCGGGGTCTGGGCCAGCACGATGAACGCCTGGCTCTGCAGCGCGTCACCGACCAGCAGGGCCGTGGCCTCGTCATAGGCCTTGTGGACCGTGGGGCGTCCGCGGCGCAGATCGTCGTCGTCCATGCAGGGCATGTCGTCGTGGACCAGCGAATAGGCGTGAATCATCTCGACGGCGCATGCTGCGGCGTCGCAGGCCTCGGGTGTCGCACCGACCACCTCGCCCGCAGCGTGCACTAACAGGGGGCGCACACGCTTGCCACCGCCGAGCACAGCATAGCGCATCGCCTCATGGAGGGTGTATGGAATTGTGTCCGTGGAAGGTAGGGCCGCTTCCAAAGCGGCTTCGGTGCGGGCGCCCTGCGCCCGCATCCAGGTGGCGAAATCGCTCATTCGAAATCTGCGCTGTTGCTGTCTGCGTTGTTCTGGGTGCGCGACTCGCCGGCTAGCGGCTTCAGTGCGTCACCTTCGAGTACCTTGACCTGCTGCGCCACGCGCTCCAGGCTCTGCTGGCAAAAGCGCACCAGCTCGGCACCACGGCGGTAGGCGGCAAGCGATGCCTCGAGCGGCAGATCGCCGCTTTCCATACTCGCCACCAGCGTTTCCAGCTCGGCCATCGCGGCCTCATAGGAAGCCGGCGGCACGCTGGCGGCCGGCGTATCTTCAGGCTGGACCGGGGCGGTCGTGGTTCTTGGCATGTCAGGCCTTCATCAGGGGAATCCGGGATTTTACGCCAATCCTGAGCTTGGTCGCAGAATCGCCTGACCGGCGCAATAGCCACACCGACCACATGGATATCTGCCTAGCACCGGGTTTTGACAGGGAAGTGACGTGTGCGGCCGGGTCGTCATTCGGAATGCGCCCGAAAGGGCACCTCCATGACGACCCGGGTCGACTTTTTCGCTAAAAAGGCAAAAAAATCAGGCCCTTAACTTTTTGGCTCGGGTACAATCCCGGGCTCGTCAGCGAGTTCCGCGCCGTTGCGTCCGCACCAACATGACCGCTCATACGCGGTGTGTCGGCGGGCACATTTTCCCCATCACCAACCCCGGGGAACCTGGCCGGATCCGGCTCGTCTGACACGGTTTCCCAAATCGATTCATATTTCGATGGTTGGGTTGTTCACTGCTTTCGCCTGTTATAGGGAGTGGGGATAATGTCCAATCTCAGCACCGCGCTCAAGCTGGCGCCGGCTGATTCGCAGTTGCCCGTAAATGTCTACTTTGACGAGGCACTGCATCAACAAGAACTGGAACTGCTGTTCAAGAATGGCCCCGGCTACGTCGGCCACGAACTGATGGTGCCGGAGACCGGCGACTTTCAGACGCTGGCCGCCGAGGACGAAGGCCGTATGCTGGTGCGCAACCCTGACGGCATCGAACTGCTGTCGAACGTGTGCCGCCATCGCCAGGCCATCATGCTCAACGGCCGCGGCAATGCCAGGAACATCGTCTGCCCGCTGCATCGCTGGACATACGACCTCAAGGGTGGCCTGCTCGGCGCGCCGCACTTCGAGAAGCAGCCCTGCACGCACCTGAACCGCTCGCCGCTGCAGAACTGGAACGGCCTGCTGTTTGAGGGCAAGCGCGACGTGCGCGCCGACCTGGCAAAGCTCGGCGTGGCGCAGGACCTGAACTTCGACGGTTACAAGCTCGACCACGTGGAAGTCCACGACTGTGATTACAACTGGAAGACCTTCATCGAGGTCTATCTGGAGGACTATCACGTCGTGCCGTTCCACCCGGGCCTGGGCAGCTTTGTCTCCTGCGACGACCTCAAGTGGGAATTCGGCGACTGGCATAGCGTGCAGACCGTGGGCCTGCATGCTGGCCTGAAGCGCCCGGGCAGCCCTACGTACGAGAAGTGGCACGAGGCTGTGTTGCGCTTCAACAACGGGCAACTGCCGAAGCACGGCGCGATCTGGCTGACCTACTTCCCCAACATCATGGTGGAGTGGTACCCGAATGTGCTGTGCATTTCGACGCTGCACCCGTTGGGCCCGCGCAAGACGCGCAATATCGTCGAGTTCTACTACCCCGAGGAAATCGCGCTGTTCGAACGCGAGTTCGTCGAGGCCGAGCGCGCTGCCTATATGGAAACGTGCATCGAGGACGACGAGATCGCCGAGCGAATGGACGCCGGCCGCCTGGCGCTGATGAAGCGCGGTATCAGCGAGACCGGCCCCTACCAGTCTCCGATGGAAGACGGCATGCAGCACTTCCACGAGTGGTACCGCCGCGTGATGGACTACAGCAGATAACAGGCGTGCGCTGATCGCCCGTTATCGGTGGATGCCAGCAAACGGACCGCGAGAGCGGTCCGTTTTGCATTGGTGCGGCCGCCGGAGCACTGCTAGAATCCGTCTCTTATTCGTTGCTTTTACAACGGTTTGCCCGCCTTTGGCGCCGTGTCGACACCGGCACACGCCTCCGTTCCGCCCCCTCGCCCTCACCCGCCATCATGCAATCGCTCTGGATGTTGTTCGCCGCCTTCTCGTTCTCGTTGATGGGGGTGGGTGTCAAGCTGGCGGCCGAGTTCTACACCACGGGCGAGATCGTCTTCTATCGCAGCCTCATCGGCGTGACGATCATGTGGATCATGCTGGCCTCGCGCGGAGTGCCGGTGAGCACGCCGCACATGACCACTCACATCAAGCGCAGCGTGTTCGGCGTGACTGCGCTGCTGCTCTGGTTCACCTCGATCTCGATGCTGCCGCTGGCCACGGCCATGACGCTCAATTACATGTCGCCGGTCTGGATCGCGCTGATCCTCGGCGCCAGCGCCGCGCTTGCCGGCACGGCCGGGGCGGCGGACCGCAAGCTGATCGGCGCGATCCTGCTGTCGTTTGCCGGCGTGATCTGTCTGCTGCAACCCTCGGTTGGCCAGGACCAACTCACTGGCGGCCTGATTGGTTTGATCTCGGGCGTGTTCACGGCGCTGGCCTATGTCGAAGTGCGCCAACTCGGCCAACTGGGCGAGCCGGAAGGCCGCATCGTGTTCTATTTCTCGGCCGTGGGGCTGGTGTGCGGCCTGGTCTGGATGCTGTTTACCGGCGTGAGCCCGCACACGTGGCATAGCGCGGGCCTGCTCCTGGCGATCGGCATCCTCGCCACGCTTGGCCAGACGTCGATGACGCGCGCCTACAAGCGCGGCAACACGTTGCTGACCGCCAACCTGCAGTACGCGGGCATCGTGTTTTCCAGCCTGTGGGGCATCCTGGTGTGGAGCGACAAGCTCAACTGGATCTCGTGGCTGGGCATGGCACTGATCGTGGCCAGCGGCATCGCCACCACGCTCACGCGCGCACGCGCCACAGACAAACACCCCACGCCGGCCACCCCGGTCAAGTCACTCGAGGCCGAGGTGCATCCGGAGGTGTAGGCCGGTGTAGCATTGGCGGCATGTTCCGACACGTAACGCAGACAGGACTTTCATGCCGACTCCGCTGATCACCGCCACCGAACTCGACCAACTGCGCGCCGCCGGCAAGCCGCGCGTGGTCGTCTTCGACTGCTCGTTCGACCTGACCAACCCCGCCGCCGGCCGCGATAGCTATCAACAAGGCCATATCCCCGGCGCGTATTACCTCCACCTCGACAACGAACTCTCCGGACCGAAGACGGGCCTCAGCGGTCGCCACCCGCTGCCTGATGCCGAACTGTTCGCAGCGCGCCTGCGCGTGCTGGGCGTCGATGACGATACGCTGGTCGTGGCCTATGACGGACAAGGCAGCATGTATGCCGCACGGCTCTGGTGGATGCTGCGCTGGATCGGCCATGCCGCGGCGCTCGTGCTCGATGGCGGACGCAATGCGTGGGTGGCGGCCGGGTTGCCGCTGGAGCATGGCGCAACGGCCGAGCCGGAGATCGGCGGTAACCTGATGCGCCGTGCGTCGCTGGTGAAGACCGTGGATGCCGACGCGCTGGTGGCGAACCTGAGCCAGCCTTCGCTGCTGGTCGTCGATGCCCGCGCCGCCGACCGCTTCCGTGGCGAAAACGAAACGCTCGACCCGGTGGGCGGCCATATTCCCGGCGCCGCCAATCGCTTCTTCAAGGACAACCTGACGGCTGACGGCTACTTCAAGCCGGCCGATCAATTGCGCGCCGACTTCGGACAGGTGTTCGCGGGCAAGGCCCCGGCGCAGACGGTGATGCAGTGCGGCTCGGGCGTCACGGCCTGCCACAATCTTCTGGCATTGGAAGTCGCCGGCCTGACCGGCGCGGCGCTCTATCCGGGCTCATGGAGCGAGTGGTGCGCTGACCCGAAGCGGCCAGTCGCCACCGGCAGCTAAGCCGGAATTCCCGCCAGCGACATCAGTTCGATGTCACGCCAGCAGCGGTGCGCGAGTGGCGATGCCCGTGTTGCTCGTGCACGCCATTCGTGATGAAAACGATGGCCGCAATGCCGGCCGCCACCAACACCACCTGCACCGCCGACTCCTTGAGTCGCGGCTTGCGCTGCATCTGCGGCATCAGATCGCTCACGGCAATGTAGAGGAAGCTGCTCGACGCGATCACCAGCACGTACGGAATCCAGCCCGTGAGCTGGTCGAGCAGAAAATATCCGACCAGCCCGCCGATGATGGCCGCCAGGCTCGACAGCAGGTTGAACGCAAACGCGCGCGCCTTCGAGAACCCGGCATTCAGCAGCACGATGAAGTCGCCCACTTCCTGCGGGATTTCGTGCGCGGCAATCGCCAGCGCGGTGACGATGCCGATATGCGGATTGGCAAGGAACGCGGCAGCAATCACGATGCCATCGGCAAAGTTGTGGAAGGTATCGCCCACCAGGATCGTCAGGCCGCTACGCCCTGCTTCCTCGCGGTCATGCCCGTGATGGTGATGATGCCCGTCGCCCTCGTGGTGATGCGAATGACGCAGCAGCGAGATCTTCTCCAGCAGGAAGAAGCCGAGAAGTCCCGCCAGCAATGTGCCGAACAGCGCACGCGTATCAGCACCGGATTCGAAGGCCTCGGGCAGCGAATGCAGCAGCGCGGTGGCCAGCAGCACCCCGACTGAAAAGCTCACCATGCGCTCCACCACGCGCGACGCGACGGTCAGCGAGAGCAGCGCCGCGCCAAAAATGCTGCCGACGCCCGAGATCGTCGCGGCCAGCAGGATGTACAGAAGCGTGGAATGGATGATGGGCTCCCCGGAACCGGTGTCCGCCCGGAGTCGGGCAGGCGCCACCGATTAACGCAACAATGTTGCAAAAACGTGAAAGCGGCATTGTACGTACGTCCGCACAGTCTTTGCAATGACCGTAACGCCGGAAGGGCCAGATGGACATGATGGCCCTTCCGGCGAGTCAGGTCAGGCGACCTTGTGTTGACGGAGCCAGTCGAGGCAGCGTTGCCAGCCGTCCTTGGCAGCCGACTCGACATAGCTGGCGCGATAGTCGGCGTTGAACGCGTGCCCGGCTTCCGGGTAGACCACGAACCGCGACGCCTTGGCGTTCGGATTGGAAGAGGCGGCCAGCGCAGCCTTCATCCGTTCCACTTGCTCCTGCGTAATGCCAGTGTCCTTGCCGCCATACAGACCCAGCACCGGCGCATCGAGTTCGTTGACGATATCGACCGAATTGCGCGGCTTGAGCGCTGTCGGCTCGCCTACAAGCTGCCCGTACCACGCCACACCGGCCTTCACGCGATTGTTGTGTGCCGTGTAAAGCCACGTAATGCGACCTCCCCAGCAGAACCCGGTAATGGCCAGACGGCTCAGGTCGCCACCGTTGGCGCCGGCCCAGGTCACGCAGGCGTCGAGATCGCCCATCACTTGGGCGTCGGGCACCTTCTGGATGATATTGGCCTGCAACTCCTGGATCGTGCCGTAGCTGCTCGGGTCGCCCTGACGCGCGAACAGCTCGGGCGCGATCGCCAGATAGCCCAGCTTGGCGAAGCGGCGGCAGATATCCGCGATGTGTTCGTGCACACCGAAGATCTCGCTGATCACCAGCACCACCGGCAGGTTTGTCTTGCCTTCGGGCTGTGCGCGGTAGACCGGCATCTTGAAACCATTCGACTCGACCGTAACCTCGCCAGCCGTCAGGCCCTTGAAATCAGTCTTGATGGTCGTGGCGTGGACCGGCAGCACGGCGGCCGCGAAAGCCGATCCGAGTGCGGTCTTGACGAAACTGCGGCGGTCGAACGTCTGACCGGGAACGAGGCTTTCGACTTCGGGCTTCAGCATGGGGCGGTCTCCTTGATCACGGGAAATCAGGTAAGTGATGCAGACATCGCCGCCAATTCTAAGCAATCCTGGACCAAGTGGGGCCGGCGGCACGCATCCCGCGCGGCGCCGGCCTCCGCCCGCTGCGCCTAGTGCAGCTTCACGCGCGGGCTGGTCTTGCTGCGCAGCCAGTGCGTGATGGTGTCCAGCCCCATGCCAATGGCCCCATGCAGCGCCAGTACATGCATCCGGTACAGCGACGTGTACATGAAGCGCGCGAACAGCCCCTCGATGAACATCGAACCACCGATCAGGCCACCCATCAGACTGCCCACGGCGCTGAAGTGGCCCAACGACACCAGCGAGCCGAAGTCCTTGAAGCCGAACGTCGGCAGCGGCTTGCCAGCCAGCCGCGCACGAATCGCGTCATAGAGGAATGTTGCCTGCTGGTGCGCGGCCTGAGCGCGCGGCGGCACTGTGGTCTGCTTCTCGGGCCACGGCGCGGCAGCGCAATCGCCGAACGCGAAGATGTCCGGATCCGTCTCGCACTGCAGCGTCGGGCCCACGACGATCTGGCCCATCTTGCTGACCGGCAGGCCGAGCGTGCGCAGCACACCCGGCGCGGTAATACCCGCCGCCCACACCGTCAGATCGGCATCGACATGCTTGCCGCTGGCAGTCAGCACGGCGTCCTTCGTGACTTCGGTCACGCGCTCCGAAGTGAACACGTCGACATCGAGCTTGCGCAGCAGCTTGGTTGTCTCGGCCGATACACGCTCCGACAGCGCCGGCAGGATGCGCGGGCCCGCCTCGACGATATGGATGCGTACGTCGCGACGCGGATCGAGCTGGTGCAGCCCGTACGCATTGAGCACGTGCGCTGTATTGCGCAACTCCGCTGACAGTTCCACCCCCGTCGCGCCGGCGCCGATGATCGCCACGTCGACCCGTGGGCGGCCATCCTCCCCGACTCGGCCCCGGCCGTTCTGCGCGCGCACGCACGCGGCAATCAGCTTGCGCCGGAAGCGCTCTGCCTGATCGACCGTATCGAGCGCGATCGCGTTCTCGGCTGCTCCAGGCACACCGAAGAAATGCGTGACGCAACCGATGGCGAGCACGAGCGTGTCATACGGCAATTCCCGGGCAGGCAGCAATTCCGCGCCATCCTGATCGAGGCACGCCGCCACCTTGACAAGCTTGCGCTCCCGGTCGATGCCGGTCAGTTCACCTTGCTGGAATTCGAAGTAGTGCCAACGCGCCTGGGCCACGTACTCGAGCTGGTGCGTGTTCGGGTCCATGCTGCCCGCCGCCACCTCGTGCAGCAGCGGCTTCCAGATGTGCGTGGGCGAGCGGTCGACCAGCGTCACCTGCGCCGTGCCGGACTTGCCAAGCTTGTCGCCCAACCGCGTGACAAGCTCGAGCCCGCCGGCTCCGCCACCGACCACGATGATCCGGTGTGCCTGCTTCTCCGATCGTGCCACCGTGCTGGGCTGAGTACTTACGGTTGCCGCCTCCCTCTGCGTGCTGTCCTCTTTGTCGTATGCGTGACTCATGGTCTACCCGATGTTTTCAATTTGAAAACCGGCAGGCCTCGTCGGCGACTTTCTATTGTCGTCTTGCGCCGCGAAGCCGATGTTCTTGCAGCATTTCTTGATGTACCGCAAATGCGTTCATTGTTGCCAGTGTGCTGCAGAGCAGCACCCCTGACAAGCCTTCCGCAGTCGCTTCAATCAGTACTCTTATGCATACATCGGCATCGCGTTGAGGACATCCTCTTCGCGAGGATCAGTGGGCCTCTTCCCAGTTCGCGCCACTACCCACTTCGGCAACCAGCGGCACATTGAGGGTGGCCACCGCGCACATCAGCTCGGGCAGCTTCACGCGGACAAGTTCGAGTTCGGCCTGCGGCACTTCGAGCACCAGTTCATCATGCACCTGCATGATCTGGCGCGTGCCGAGACGCTCGCCTTCGAGCCAGTCCTGCACGGCGATCATCGACAGCTTGATCAGATCGGCCGCGGTGCCCTGCATCGGCGCGTTGATGGCCGCGCGTTCTGCGGCCTGACGGCGCGGGCCATTGCCGCCGTTGATGTCCGGCAGCCAGAGGCGGCGGCCGAACACAGTCTCGACATAGCCCTGCTCGCGCGCCGTCTGGCGCGTCTGCTCCATGTAGTGCGCCACGCCGGGGTAACGCATGAAGTAGCGGTCGATATAGTGCTTGGCCGCCTCGCGCTCGATGCCAAGGTTACTGGCCAGCCCGAACGCGCTCATGCCATAGATCAGACCGAAGTTGATCACCTTCGCATAGCGGCGCTGCTCGCTGCTGACGGCTTCGCGCTCGACGCCAAAGATTTCGCCAGCCGTGGCACGGTGAATATCCTCGCCATTGGCGAACGCGCGCAGCAGGTTCTCGTCGCCCGAGATATGCGCCATGATGCGCAGTTCAATCTGCGAATAGTCGGCCGAGACGATCACGTTGCCGGGCGCGGCGATGAACGCCTCGCGAATGCGGCGACCTTCCTCGGTGCGCACCGGAATGTTCTGCAGGTTCGGATCGGTCGATGCCAGGCGCCCCGTCACCGCAGTGGCCTGCCCGTAGCTCGTATGCACGCGCCCGGTATTCGGGTTGACCATCTTCGGCAGCTTGTCCGTGTAGGTGGACTTCAGCTTCGACAGGCCCCGGTAGTCCAGCAGCAGCTTGGGCAGCGGATAGTCGTCCGCCAGCTTCTGCAGCACCTCTTCATCGGTCGACGGCGCGCCGCTGGCGGTCTTCTTGACCACCGGCAGCTTCATCTGGTTGAACAGGATCTCGCCGATCTGCTTCGGCGATCCGAGATTGAACGGCTGGCCCGCCGCATCGTGCGCGGCACGCTCGAGGTCCATCATGCGTAGACCCAGCTCGGCGCTCTGCGCGGCCAGGCGGTCGGCATCGATCAGCACGCCGTTGCGCTCGATCTTCTGCAGCACCACCGAGACCGGGATCTCAATCTGTTCGTAGACGTACTTCAGCCCTTCCGATGCCTCGAGCTGCGGCAGCATCTTGCGATGCAGGCGCAGTGTCACGTCGGCATCCTCGGCCGCATATTCGGTGGCGCGCGGCAGGTCGATCTGGTCGAAGCCGATCTGGTTCGCGCCCTTGCCACAAACTTCCTCGTACGTGATCGTCTTCAGGCTCAGCAGGCGCTCGGCCAGGCTGTCCATGCCGTGATTGCGGTACGAAGCCAGCACGTAGCTTTCCAGCATCGTGTCATGCGCGATGCCGCGCAGCGCTACGCCGTGGTTGGCAAACACGTGCGAGTCGTACTTCAGGTGCTGACCGAGCTTCGGACGCGTCGGATCCTCGAGCCATCCGCGCATACGCTCGAGCACGTACTCGCGCGAGAGCTGACCATGGTTCTCGAGACCCGCGACGTCCGGGCCGCGATGCGCCACGGGAATATAGGCAGCCGCGCCCGGCTCGACGGACAGCGAGATGCCGACGAGCTGCGCCAGCATCGGATCGAGCGAGGTCGTTTCGGTGTCGATGGCGACGATCGGCGCATCGGCGATCTTGCGCAGCCATTCATCGAGCGCGGCCTCGGTGGTCACGGTCTCGTAGCTGATCTCGGCCGGGGGCACATCTTCGGCCGGGGCGTCGGCCTGCGCCGGCGCATCGAACAGCCCGCCCTGCGCCGGCGCGGCCTTCGGCACCGCGCGCGCTGCCGCGCGTGCGTTCGGCAGCGACTCACCGGTTGCCTCGCGCAGCCACGACTTGAATCCGTAGCGCTGGAAGAACGCGATCAGCTTTTCCTTGTCTTCGCCAAGGTCGTGCAGCGCCTGGAAATCGGCAACGGCACCGCTCAGGTCGCAATCGGTCTTGACCGTGACCAGTTCCCGCGCGCGCGGGAGCCATTCGAGCGTGTTGCGCAGATTCTCGCCTACCACGCCCTTGATCTTCTCGGCGTTACCCATGATGTCGTCCAGCGTGCCGTATTCGGTCAGCCATTTGACCGCGGTCTTCGGACCGACCTTCGGCACGCCGGGCACGTTGTCCACGGCGTCACCGATCAGCGACAGGTAGTCGACGATGCGCTCGGGCGGCACGCCAAACTTCGCCACCACGCCCGGCGGGTCGAGAACCTCGCCGCTCATGGTGTTGACCAACGTGACGGTGTCATTGACGAGCTGCGCAAGATCCTTGTCGCCCGTAGAAACGACCGTGTTCACGCCCTGCTGCGACGCCTGGAGCGCGAGCGTGCCGATCACGTCGTCGGCCTCCACGCCTTCCACGACCACGATCGGCCAGCCAAGCGCGCGCACGGCCTCGTGGATCGGCTCGATCTGCTTCGCGAGGTCCTCGGGGATCGACGGGCGATGCTCCTTGTATGCCGGATACATGTCATCCCGGAACGTCTTGCCCTTGGCGTCGAACACACAGGCGATATACTGTGCCGGGTAATCATTGCGCAGCTTGCGCAGCATATTGATCATGCCGTAGATTGCCCCCGTGGGCAGACCTTCGCCATTCCTCAGGTCCGGCAGAGCGTGATACGCGCGATATAGATAGCTCGATCCATCGACGAGCAAGAGTGTTTTTGGACTATCCGACATTCCCATGGACTCAAAATTGACTGGTGCCCCCGCAGGCGGTGCTGACGCCGCCCCCCTTGCCGCTACAGACACTGCTGACGTTGCCGGTAACAAGGCAGACCAGCGGGCCGAGAAAACGGCCGCACATGCTGCTGCCATTGCCGCCATGGCCGATGCCGCCGAGGCAGGCAAAGGCCCCGACGAGCAGGAGGCTGCCGCACGCGATGCGGCAGCGCGCTCGAATCCGCGCAAGATGATTCCAAGCCTGCGCGCGCTGGCCGACGAAGACCGCGCCACTGCGAAAAAGGCGCGCGCCTCGTGGCAAATGTTCACGATTATGGCAGAGTTCATCGAGGCGACCGAGTACCTTTCGGAGATCCGCCCGGCCGTCTCGATCTACGGCAGCGCGCGCCTGCGCGAGGACTCGCCTTACTACCAGAAGACCATCGAAATCGCCCGTCTGTTCTCGGATGCCGGCTTTGCCGTCATCTCCGGCGGCGGCCCCGGCATCATGGAAGCGGCCAACAAGGGCGCGCACGCGGGCAAGTCCGCCAGTGTCGGCCTGAATATCGAATTGCCCCACGAGCAGCAGGGCAATCCGTACCAGGACATCGCCATGCGGTTCCGCCACTTCTTCACGCGCAAGGTCACGTTCGTGAAGAATTCGGATGCATTCATCGTTATGCCGGGCGGCTTCGGCACCCTGGACGAACTGGCCGAAGTGCTGACGCTGGTACAAACCGGCAAGTCTCGTTCCGTGCCCGTGGTGATGTACGGCAGCCGCTTCTGGAAGGGCCTGCTCGACTGGTTCCGTTTCACGCTGCTGCCGATGGGCCTGATCGCCGAGCACGACCTGGACCTGATGAAGATCGTCGACGAGCCACAGGAAGTGCTCGAAGCCGTCTACGAGTACTACGAAAAGCGCGGCGGAGAGCATCCGATTCCGCCCAAGGAAGAAATGTTCTATCTGTAAGGCATGGACGCCCGTCGGCGAAGCTGGCGGGTGGACGCTAGGGCACGAGAGCGGCCCGGAACCGACAGGAATTGCTAGAATGGAAGCATTCTCCTGCCGGATCCGGCACCGTCGGGTCCTTGCAGGCCAAATCCGCGTCGCTGGGCTGCCGGCCCGCACGCACAGGAGCCCCAGATGACTTCCCCTTCGCATACGGGTGCCAGGCTCGCCAATGTCCCGACGGCCATTGGCCGTCATGGCTACCTTCTTGCGCTTGCCGCAGCCGCGCTTGCACTGACTGTGACCACCCATGCCGTGGCCCAGGACAACGCGGAAAGCAATGCGCTGACCCAGCAGGAACTGAACGAAATCAACAACCAACCGATCGCCCCTGCCGCGAAGAGCGAGATCAACAAACCGCGCGAGCCGAGCTTCGTGCTGCGCGAGCGCGATGGCACGCAGGTGACCGAGTACCGCAACAAGGGTCGGGCCACCGATATCCAGGTTCAGTCCGGTTTCGGCACCAAGTACGAAATGAGCAAGCCCGAAGACAGCTCGCCCAAGATTCGTGACCATGACGTGAACCGCGTGCCGTCCGTGAACCTGAAGTTCTGATACGGCAGCCTTTCCCGTTATCCTGATTGTCTTTTTACCCACGATCCTCGCCGGGCGCCCGCGCCTGGCGAAGGTCGCGCCGGCCCTCCGGCAGTGATGCCGCGGCGGCGAACCGCCATTGCCATCCGCCCTCGGTTCGTCGCGTCCCGAATTGCACCAACAGAACAGTATGGCCGTTTTCACCACGGTCTCGCAGGACGAGATCGCCCGCTGGCTGCTTGACTATGACCTTGGCGAAGTGCGCGCGCTGCGCGGCATTGCCTCGGGCATCGAGAACAGCAACTTTTTCCTGACCATGGAGCAGGATGGCGTCACACGTGAGTACGTACTGACGATCTTTGAACGGCTGCAATTCGACCAGCTGCCGTATTACCTGCACCTGATGGACCATCTGGCACGACACGGCATCTGCGTGCCGGCGCCGATGCCAGCCCGCGACGGCGAGATCCTGCGCGAACTGAAGGGCAAGCCGGCGACCATCGTCACGCGCCTGCCCGGCGCCTCGCAACTTGCGCCGCAGCCCGACCATTGCGCCGAAGTCGGCGCAATGCTGGCGCGCATGCATATCGCCGGTCAGGACTATCCACGCAAGCAGCCGAATCTGCGCAGCCTGGCGTGGTGGCAGCAAACCACCCCGGAAATCGCACCTTTCCTCGACGCCGCGCAGCGCAAGCTGCTGACTGAGGAAATCGCGCACCAGACCGCGTTTTTCGGCAGCGGTGACTACGCCGCGCTGCAGGGTGGCCCTTGCCACTGCGACCTGTTCCGCGACAACGCGCTGTTCGACACCGACAGCGCCGGCAACCACCGGCTCGGCGGCTTCTTCGATTTCTACTTTGCCGGCGACGACAAATGGCTGTTCGACCTGGCCGTCACCGTCAACGACTGGTGCATCGACCTCGCGACCGGCACCATCGACATGGAACGTGCGCAGGCTATGCTGCGGGCTTATCATGCAGTCAGGCCCCTGACGGCAGTGGAGGCGGCGCACTGGCAAGATATGCTGCGCGCTGGCGCACTGCGCTTCTGGGTATCGCGCCTGTGGGACTTCTACCTGCCGCGCGAGGCCGATATGCTCCAGCCGCACGATCCGACCCACTTCGAACGCATCCTGCGCCGCCGCATCGACGACGCCGCAGCGCTCCCCTGGATCTGATTCGCCATGCAACTACTGGAAGTTTCCGCCAAGGAAGGCTACGTCTGGTTCCGCCAGGGCATCTGGCTGTTCCGCAAGAACCCGCTGGCATTCCTGATGCTGTTGTTCATCTATCTGATTGCCGCGCAATTGGCGATCTTCGTGCCGCTGTTCGGCATCATCGCGCTGCTGGTGTTCACCCCGGGCCTGTCCGTGGGCGTGATGACCGCCTGCCGCGACGTCATCCAGAACAAGCGCGTGTTGCCCACGGTATTGCTGTCGGGCTTCCGCACGAACGGGAAACAGGCCACCCGCAACCTGCTGGTGCTGGGTGGTATCTACGCGGTGCTGGTGTTCGCGCTGAGCTTCATCGCCACGGCCGTGGTCGACATCAGCGCACTGGCGCCGATGGTGCTCAAGGGCGAGGAGCCCTCCGGCGAAGCGGTACGGCAACTGTATTACGCGCTGCTGATCGGCGCGCTGCTGTACACGCCGGTGGCAATGATGTTCTGGTTCGCGCCGATGCTTGCCGCCTGGCATGGCGTGCCGCCCGTCAAGGCGCTGTTCTTCAGCTGGACCGCCTGCTGGCGCAACCGTGGCGCGTTCTTCACCTACGCCCTGCTGTTCGCGCTGCTGCTGGTGGTGGTGCCACTGTTCCTCGAGGCAGTGTTCGCCTCGATCGGCGCGGATACCGTACTGTCGTTCCTGATCACGCCGTACTCGCTGCTGATGCTGGCGATCCTCTACTGCTCGTTCTACGCGACGTACCGCGGCTGCTTCAACATCGCGCCGCCGGGTGAGACGGCAAACGATAGCGTAGCGCAGTCCTGACCCTCTTTTCTCCCCGCTTCCATATGCGGAAGTGGGGAGAAAATCCCCTCCTCAATCAATCGCGTCCAGCTTCGCCACCGACAGCGCCAGCCACTTGGTGCCGTGACGCTTGAAGTCGATGTTCGCGCGCGCATCGGCGCCCTCACCTTCCAGCGCCTTGATCTTGCCTTCCCCGAACTTGTTGTGGAACACGCTCTGGCCCACGCGGAATCCAGTGGCCGCGGCGCGCTTCTCTTCGGCGTAGTTCTTGCCGGTGTCCATGCCGCCGGTCGGCTTGACGCCGGTATAGGGCACGTCCTCGGCACGCTTGAACCAGTCACGGCCCCAAGCGCTTTCGCGCTCAGATGACTGGCGTCCGCTACCTGAGCCATAGGCACCATAGGCCTGGCCCTGCGGAGTGATCCACTTCAGCGAAGCCTCGGGAAGCTCCTCGAAGAAGCGCGACCGCACGTGATAGCGCATCTGGCCGTGCAGCACGCGGCTTTGGGCGAACGACAGATAGAGCCGTGCCCGCGCGCGCGTGATGGCCACATACATCAGGCGGCGTTCTTCCTCCAGACCGTCGGCTTCCATCGCGCTGTTCTCGTGCGGGAACAGGCCTTCCTCGAGCCCGGTGATAAACACCACATTGAACTCGAGCCCCTTGGCCGCGTGCACGGTCATCATTTGCACCGCATCCTGGCCGGCCTGCGCCTGGTTGTCCCCCGCCTCCAGTGATGCATGGGTCAGGAACGCCACCAGCGGCGTCATCACCACCGGCAACTGTTCGGGGTCCAGCACCTGCTGGTCCTGTTCGCCCTGCGCCAGCGCCGGCATGGCATCGCGGTTCGCCGGCAGCATGCGGCCCAGCGCCTCGAGCCCGTAGCCTTCCTCGACCACGAATGCCTGCGCGGCCGTCACCAGTTCCTGCAAGTTCTCGATGCGGTCCTGGCCTTCCTTCTCGGTCTGGTAATGCGTCATCAGGCCGCTGGTGTTGGTCACGTACTCGACCGTTTGCGCCAGCGTCATCCGGCTGGTCTCGGCACGCATCTGCTCGATCAGCCGGATAAAGGCGCCCAACGAGCTGCCGGCCTTGCCAGGCACGTAGGCCACGGCTTCGGCCAGTGAACAGTTGTACTGCCGCGCTGCGTCCTGCAGCACTTCGAGCGACTTCGCGCCGATGCCGCGCGTGGGGAAATTGACCACCCGCCCGAATGCGGCGTCATTGCGAGGGTTCTCGATCAACTGCAGGTAGGCCAGCGCGTGCTTCACTTCGGCGCGCTCGAAGAAGCGCAGGCCGCCGTACACCCGGTACGGGATACCCGACGAGAACAGCGCGTGTTCGATGACCCGCGACTGCGCATTGCTGCGATAGAGGATCGCGATCTCCGAGCGCGACATGCCCTGCGCGATCTGGTCGCGGATTTCCTCGACGATCCACGAGGCTTCCTGGCCGTCCGAACCTGCCTGGAACACGCGCACCGGCTCGCCGTGCCCGGCGTCGGTGCGCAGGTTCTTGCCCAGTCGGCGCGCATTGTGCGAGATCAGGTGGTTGGCCGAATCGAGAATATGCCCGTGCGAGCGGTAGTTCTGCTCGAGCTTGATCAGGTGGCGAACGCGGAATTCCTGCTCGAAGTCGCGCATATTGCCGACGTTGGCGCCACGGAACGCGTAGATGCTCTGGTCATCGTCGCCCACGGCGAACACTGCCGCGGCATTGCCCGAGCCGTAGCCGGCAAGCAGCTTGAGCCACTGGTACTGCAGCACGTTGGTGTCCTGGAACTCGTCGACGAGCACATGGCGGAAACGGTGCTGGTAGTGCTGGCGGATCGCGTCGTTGTAACGCAGCAGTTCGTAGCAGCGCAGCAACAGTTCGGCGAAGTCGACCACGCCCTCGCGCTGGCACTGCTCGTCGTAGGCCGCGTACAGGTCGACGAAGCGACGATTGAAATCGTCATTGGCTTCGACGTCGGCCGGGCGCAGGCCCTGCTCCTTGGCGTTGTTGATGAAGTACTGGAGATTCTTGGGTGGGTACTTCTCGTCGTCGACATTCAGCCCCTTGAGCAGCCGCTTGATCGCCGAAAGCTGGTCCTGGGAGTCCAGGATGGCAAATGTCTGGGGCAAGCCGGCGTCACGGAAATGCGCACGCAGCATCCGGTTGCAGAGGCCATGGAACGTGCCGATCCACATGCCCCGGGTGTTGATCGGCAACATCGACGACAGCCGGGTCTGCATCTCCTTGGCGGCCTTGTTCGTGAAGGTCACCGCCAGGATGCCGGCCGGGGACACACGGCCGTTCTGGATCAGCCACGCGATCCGCGTGGTCAGCACACGGGTCTTGCCACTGCCCGCACCGGCCAGGATCAGGGCCGGCTCGTCAGGTAATGTGACGGCGGCGAGTTGTTCAGCGTTGAGATTGGCGAGCAGACTGGACATCGGAGCGGGGCCGGAAGGATAGGCCGCAATTATACCGATGGCCCCCGTCGCGTCCTGGCAGCAACGACAGCATCCACTCGCCCGGACCACCTTCCGGCGCCGAAATGCGCACCGGGACCCCGCCTCCCCTATAATTTGATGTTTTCCCGGCCCAATGCCGCGGCGCGCCGATCCGCCTGCCGGCCAGAGCCCTGACCCGCACACCTCGACATCCCAGCATGACCGCAGAAGACCAGTCCCTAGCCAAGAGCTTCGAACCCGCCGCCATCGAGGCGAAATGGGGCCCAGAATGGGAGCGGCGCGGCATTGCCCAGCCCACGTTCGACGCCAATGGCCCCGATTTCGCCATCCAGCTGCCGCCGCCCAATGTGACCGGCACGCTGCACATGGGCCATGCGTTCAACCAGACGATCATGGACGGCCTGACCCGCCATGCACGTATGCGCGGCGCCAACACGCTGTGGGTGCCGGGCACCGACCACGCCGGCATCGCCACGCAGATCGTCGTGGAACGCCAGCTCGAGGCGCAAGGTGTATCGCGCCACGACCTGGGCCGCGCCAAGTTCACCGAGAAGGTCTGGGAGTGGAAGGAAGAATCGGGCTCGACGATCACGCGCCAGGTGCGCCGCATGGGCGCGTCGATCGACTGGACGCGCGAGTACTTCACGATGTCGCCCGAGATGTCGAAGGCCGTGACCGAGGTGTTCGTCCGCCTGCATGAGCAAGGCCTGATCTACCGTGGCAAGCGGCTGGTGAACTGGGATCCGGTGCTTGGCACTGCCGTGTCCGACCTGGAAGTCGACAGCGTCGAGGAAGACGGTTCGCTGTGGCACATCCATTACCCGCTGGCCGAGCCGGACACCGTACGCGGCTTGACCCACCTGACCGTAGCTACCACCCGTCCCGAGACGATGCTCGGCGACACGGCGGTGATGGTGCACCCAGAGGATGAGCGCTACGCCCACCTGATCGGCAAATTCGTACATCTGCCGCTGACCGATCGCAAGATCCCGGTCATCGCCGACGAATACGTGGACCGCGAGTTCGGCACCGGTGTGGTCAAGGTGACCCCGGGCCACGACTTCAACGACTACGCCGTGGGTCAGCGCCACAACCTGCCGCAACTGTCGATCCTGACGCTCGACGCGAAGATCGTCGCCGATGCGCCGGCCGCCTACGCCGGCATGGATCGCTTCGACGCGCGCAAGAAGATGGTGGCAGACCTTGAGGCGCAGGGCCTGCTGGGCGAGGTCAAGAAGCACAAGCTGATGGTGCCGCGCAGCGAGCGCACCAGCAGCGTGATCGAACCGATGCTGACGGACCAGTGGTTCGTGGCCATGAGCAAGCCGGCCCCGGAAGGCACATTCAACCCGGGTCGCTCGATCGCCGAAGTCGCGCTCGAGGCCGTGCAGAGCGGCGAGATCAAGCTCGTGCCGGAAAACTGGATCAGCACGTACAACCAGTGGCTGTCGAACATCCAGGACTGGTGTATCAGCCGCCAACTCTGGTGGGGCCACCAGATTCCCGCCTGGTACGACGATGCCGGCAACTGTTTCGTGGCGCGCACCGAAGAGGAAGCATGCGCGAAGGCCCAGGCCGCCGGCAGCACCGGCGCGCTGCGCCGCGAGGAAGACGTGCTCGACACGTGGTTCTCGTCCGCGCTGGTTCCGTTCTCGTCGCTGGGCTGGCCCGAGAACACGCCCGAGATCCAGCACTTCCTGCCGTCGTCGGTGCTCGTGACCGGCTACGACATCATCTTCTTCTGGGTGGCGCGCATGGTCATGATGACCAAGCACTTCACCGGCAAGGTGCCGTTCCACACCGTGTACGTGCACGGCCTGGTGCGGGACTCCGAAGGCAAGAAGATGAGCAAGTCCGAGGGCAACACGCTCGATCCGGTGGACCTGATCGACGGTATCGCGCTCGAACCGCTGCTCAAGAAGCGCACTACCGGCCTGCGTCGTCCGAAGGATGCGCCGAAGATCGAATCGAAGACGAAGAAGGAATTCCCGGACGGCATTCCCGCATTCGGCGCCGACGCGCTGCGCTTCACGTTTGCGTCGCTGGCCACGCTGGGTCGCAACATCAACTTCGACACCGGCCGTTGCGAGGGCTATCGCAACTTCTGCAACAAGCTCTGGAACGCCACGCGTTTCGTGCTGATGAACACCGAGGGCCATGACTGCGGCATGGGCCCGTGCAACAACGATTGCGGCCCGGACGGCTACCTGCACTTCTCGCAGGCCGACCGCTGGATCGTATCGCTGCTGCAGCGCGTGGAAGCGGAAGTCGAGAAGGGCTTCGCCGAGTACCGCTTCGACAACATCGCCAGTGCGATCTACAAGTTCGTCTGGGACGAATACTGCGACTGGTACCTGGAGATGGCCAAGGTCCAGATCCAGACCGGGACCGAAGCCCAGCAACGCGCCACGCGCCGCACGCTGCTGCGCGTGCTGGAAACGGTGCTGCGCCTGGCCCACCCGATCATCCCGTTCATCACCGAGGAACTGTGGCAGAAGGTGGCCCCGCTGGCCGGCCGTGCCAAGGGCGATGGCAGCGAGTCGATCGCCACGCAGGATTACCCGCTGAGCGCCGCGGCCAAGATCGACGAAGCCGCCGAAGCCTGGGTGGCCCGCCTCAAGTCGGTGGTCGACGCCTGCCGCAACCTGCGCGGCGAGATGAATATCTCGCCGGCCCAGCGCATCCCGCTCTATGCTCAAGGAGACAGCGCGTTCCTGAAGGAAGCGGCGGCGCAAATCCAGGCGCTGGCGAAACTTTCCGAGGTCAAGGTGTTCGAAGACGAGGCCACGCTGCAGAAGGAAGGCGCCGGCGCCCCTGTGGCGATCGCCGACGGCAACCACCTGCTTCTCAAGATCGAGATCGACGTGGCTGCCGAACGCGTGCGCCTGGGCAAGGAGATCGACCGTATCTCCGGCGAAATCGGCAAATGCCGCGGCAAGCTGTCCAACGAGAGCTTCGTCGCCAAGGCACCGCCGGCCGTCGTGGCTCAGGAAACGCAGCGTTTGTCCGATTTCGAACAGACGCTGGTCAAGCTTCAGGATCAACTACAGCGATTGCCTGCCTGAGCGCAAAAAGTGCTTCCCCGGTTTCGTGCCGACTGCAGCGTCGGACGGAACCGGACAGACGGCACCCCTACCGTTACGGCACGGTATCACTCCGGATAAACAAGGAAGGCTGAAATGGAAAACCGCGTCACCAAGGCCGTCTTTCCCGTTGCAGGGCTAGGCACCCGGTTTCTGCCCGCCACCAAGGCGAGCCCCAAGGAAATGCTGCCCGTGGTCGACAAGCCACTGATCCAGTACGCCGTGGAAGAAGCCATGGCCGCAGGCATTACCGAGATGATCTTCGTCACCGGGCGCTCCAAGCGCGCCATCGAGGATCACTTCGACAAGGCTTACGAACTGGAAGCGGAACTCGAGGCCAAGAACAAACAGGCACTGCTCGATGTGGTGCGTTCGATCAAGCCAGCGAACGTCGAGTGCTATTACGTGCGCCAGCCCGAGGCACTGGGTCTGGGCCACGCGGTGCTTTGCGCCGCCAAGCTCGTGGGCGACACGCCGTTTGCCGTGATGCTCGCCGACGACTTGCTCGACGGTGGCAAGGACCTGCCCGTGATGAAGCAGATGGTGGATATCTACAACCACTACAACTGCTCGGTACTCGGCGTGGAAGAGATCGCGCCCGAGCAAAGCCGCTCGTATGGCGTGATCGACGGCCGCGAGTGGGACGACCGCGTGATCAAGATGTCCGCCATCGTCGAGAAGCCGGCACCCGAGAAGGCACCGTCGAACCTGGGCGTGGTGGGTCGCTACATTCTCACCCCGCGCATCTTCGACCATATCCGCGAGCTTAAGCCGGGCGCCGGCGGCGAGATCCAGCTCACCGACGCCATCCAGTCGATGCTCGACCAGGAACAGGTGCTGGCCTATCGCTACAAAGGCGTGCGGTACGACTGCGGCAGCAAGCTCGGCTATCTGAAGGCGACCGTCGAATTCGCCCTCAGGCACCCCGAGGTGCGCGACGAGTTCAGCGCCTATCTGTCGCAGCGCTGCACCAGCCCGTCAAGCGTACCCGCCTGACATCCGCCTGAAAAAACGAAGCCGCCCCGGAAGAGGCGGCTTCGGCAGGAAGGCAGAAAAAAACCCCGCTTTGTTACCGAAGCGGGGTTTTTCTTTATTCCGGGGCGGTCAGAAACCGATCGCCGCGCTGCCGACATCCACACGCACCTTGTCGCGATCTAGCAGCCGGCCGGCGTGCCGGGCATAGTCCTGCGCCCATTCCGGATGGGTGGCAAAGCGATTCTCGCCAGAGAACTTCGCCACGTTCAGGATCTTGTCGATCACCAGAACCTTGCCGACCGGACTCGACGCCTGGCAATCCAGCTCGGCGTATTCGCGGTCAAACCAGCGCCAGGCGGCATCCTCGGTCACCGCGGCGAGTTCACTGTCGCCCAGCGTGAATTCAAATTCCTTGCCACTGCCGAACACTACGGTCAGGGTACGCGCCATTGCCGGTTCTCCGAAAATCTCCGAGGATGAGGCCCCTATTGTAGTGACTTGCCGCCGGATCGGGGCGGGCGGAAGAACTAGGCCGTTGGAACAAACCGTTGCCGACCGTTGCCTTGTACACACACCCCTACTGGCATCTGTGGTTTCCTTGCGACGCATCAATGCGCTTTGGATTATGCTGTCAGACATGGCCATTACACGACAGGACCTCGAATCGGACAGGCTGCGCACATCATTGTGCAGCACGCCGGTCGCGTCCTCGTTGTTGCCAGAAGCCGATGTGGAGCGTTCGCTCTGCGACGCGCTCGGCGCCCGGCCCGAGACACCCGGCCTGAACGGCGATGTCTGGCTGTTTGGCTATGGTTCCCTGATCTGGAATCCGATGGTGGTCCATACGGATCGCAGGCTGGCCACCGTGCATGGCTACCATCGCGGCTTCTATCTCTATTCCCGCATCAATCGGGGCACGTGGGACAATCCGGGCCTCGTGCTCGGCCTGGATCGTGGCGGTTGCTGCACCGGTATGGTATTCCGCATCCCCGGGCACGTGATCGAGCAGGAATTCCGCGTGCTGTGGCGCCGCGAGATGCTGACCGGCGCCTATCATCCGCGCTGGCTGCGCGTGAGGGTCGGCAACGCGCCGGATGCACCCGAGCAGCGGGCGCTGGCCTTTGTCATGAACCGCGAGCATTCGGCCTACGCTGGCCGCCTGCCAGACGAGCGCGTGGTGGCCTGCCTGCGCCATGCCTGTGGCCTGTATGGCCCGGCGCGCGAGTATCTCCAGCAAACCCTGCTTGGCCTGACAACGAATGGCGTGGACGATCCGTACCTGGGACGCCTGTGGCGCCAGCTCCAGGAAAGCGATGCCGCCGAAACCAACGGCGCCGCAACGCGGGCGAGTGTCGCCAGCGCTGACGCTGCCGAGTCTATTATCCAGCCGCACGAAACTGTCTGATCGATCCTGTCACCTGCCAACATGACGCGCTCCCAGACCCGTCCCCGCCGCCAGGCACTTGCCGAGATACTCGGGCTGATGGGATTACTGGTCGCTGGGGGGTTGCTGGCCGGCCAGGGCGGGCAGACGCTGGCCCGCTCGGTGGGTGGACTGGGCGGCGCATCCGCGCCGATGCCTTCTCGCCCGTGGCACGGCAGCAATCACACACCCCTGCCGTCGCGCGGGGACGGCATGGCCGCCCTCGACCACAACCTGATCACGGCAGCCAGTATCGGCGACCTCGACCTGGTCAATCGGCTGCTCAAGGCCGGCGCATCAGCCCAGGCCACGGACGAACGCGGACGTACCGCTCTGCTCGCGGCGGTCTACAACCGTCGGGGCGATGTCATGCGGGTGCTGATTCAGGCTGGGGCGGACGTCAACCGCAAGGACGATGAAGGCAACAGCCCATTCCTGCTGGCCGCGGCCACCAACCAGATCGACGTGGTACGGCTGGCCCTGTCGCACGGCGCGGATCTGAACAGCACCGATCGCTACGATGGCACGGCGCTGATCGCCGCCAGTCAGCACGGCAATGTGGAAATCGTGAAGCTGCTGATTAGCGCAGGCGTGCCGGTGGACCGGGTGAACCAGCTGGGTTGGACGGCACTGCTGGAAGCCATCATCCTCGGCGACGGCAGTTCGCGCTATGAGGACATCGTCCAGGCATTGCTGGACGCCGGGGCCGATGCCAACCTGGCCGACCGCGAAGGCGTCACGCCCTCGCGCCATGCGCGGGAGCGTGGCTACAAGACGATGGTGCGGATGCTGATGCGGGCCCGCGGCCACTGAGTTTCCAGTGCCGCGGGGTGTAACGCCTCACCGGCTCAGCCAGCCTGACGCGCGTTTTCCGTTTCCTGCAGCTGGCGCCACATCACCTTGCCGGTGCCGGACTTCGGCAGGGCATCGACGAACTCGACCACGCGCGGATACTTGTACGCGGCCATGTGCTCCTTGGCCCATTCGATGATGTCTTCCGGCTGGGTCTTGCCCTTGGCATCCGCGCGCAGCACCACCACCGCCTTCACCGTTTCGCCGCGATAGGCATCGCGCGTGCCGATGATGCAGGCTTCCTGCACGGCCGGATGCTTGTACAGCAGGTTTTCCACTTCCGCCGGCCACACCTTGAAGCCAGAGGCATTGATCATGCGCTTCAGACGATCGGTGATGAAGAAGTAGCCTTCCTCGTCCATGCGGCCGAGGTCGCCGGTGCGGAAGTACGTCTGGCCCTCGAACTCGATGAACGCATCGCGCGTAGCGTCAGGCTTGCCCCAGTAACCCTTGAACACCTGCGGACCGCGCACGATGATCTCGCCCACCTCGTTCGGCGCCAGTTCCTTCAGCGTGACCGGATCGACCACGCGCGCGTCGGTGTTGAACGTCGGCACGCCCAGGCATTGCAGCTTCGGCCGGTCGGCCGGGTTGCTGTGCGTCGGCGCCATCGTTTCCGACAGGCCGTAACCTTCCAGATAGTTCAGGCCGAACTGAGTCTTCAGGCGCTCCGCCACGGCCTGCGGCATCGCCGCGCCGCCTCCGCCGATATAGCGCAGGCTGCTCATGTCGAACGACGCCAGGTTCGGGCTGCCCAGGAAGTCGATCACCATCGTCGGGATATTGGTCCAGTGCGTGACCTGGTAGCGGGAGATCAGGTGGCCAGCCACTTCGCGATCCCAACGCGGCAGCATCACCACCGTCGCGCCGCTGTAGATCGGACCATTCATGCCGTACTGCATCCCCGTCACGTGGAACAGCGGCAGCACCGACAGGATCACCGATTCCGCGCCGCTGCCCGACCACGTCGAGCCGCCGACGATGTTGTGCATCACCGAGCGATGGGTATGAATACAACCTTTCGGGAAGCCGGTGGTGCCAGAGGTGTACGGCATCACGGCCATGTCATCCGGTCCGGCGGTATGCGGGCCTGGCTTCAGGCCGGCGGCAAGCGCCTTGGCCCACGGCGTGGCGTTGTCCGGCAGCGGATGCTCGGCGGTGAGCCAAGCCGGCGGTGCGTCCTCCGGATGCACGTGGGTCGGCGGCAGGGCATCGGTGTATTGGGTCACGAGCAGATGCTGGAGGCGCTCATCGGCTGACAGTTCGGCATCGGCCTGCATCACGCCAGCGGCCAGATCCGCCGTACAGATGGCCACGCGCGCCTGGCCGTCGGTCACGTAATGCTTGAACTCCTCGGACCGGTTCATCGGATTGACCGGTACCACCACGGCATCGGCACGCAGGATCGCGTAGTAGCTGATGATGAACTGCGGGCAGTTCTGCATGTAGAGCAACACACGATCGCCCTTCTTCACCCCTGCCTTCTGCTGCAGCCAGCCTGCCAGCGCGGTGGCTTGCGCCTCCAGTTCACGGAACGTGATCGCATTGCCAAAATAGCGGATCGCCGCCTTGTCCGCATAACGGTGCGCCGAGACTTCGAGGTTGTACCAGAGCGAAGTCTCCGGCAGCACGATGCTCGTCGGCACCCGTTTGGGCCAGAACTGGAAATGGGGGCGAACGGACGGCGTTGTGGTCATGGTGTCTCCTGCGGACGGTCGGGCGTCGACCGGATTTCTGGAATCGCTAGCGTCGCGAGGTAGGCCTCGCGTATCGGTCAAGCAATATAACTGAACGACCGTTCTATTTTCAACAGGATGTTTTCCCGCCCCTCCCGTACGTGGGGTTGCTGAGGTTGTTTTCGGCGCTTACGCCCTCACAATAAGAAGGTCAGGCCGTACCCGACGGCCCTTTCAATTCCGAGGTGCAGAACAATGAGCGACGTCACCCTGCAGAACTTTGAAGCCGATGTCATTGAGATGTCGCGCCAGGTCCCCGTGCTGGTCGACTTCTGGGCGCCGTGGTGCGGCCCGTGCCGCACGTTGGGACCGATGCTGGAAAAGCTGGAGGCGGAATCTGGCGGCAAGTGGCGGCTGGCAAAGGTCAACGTCGACGAGAACCAGGAACTCGCCGCCCATTTCGGCGTGCGCAGCATTCCGCATGTGGTGGCATTTGCCGACGGGCAGGCCGTCGACCAGTTCATCGGCGTGCTACCGGAATCGCAACTACGGGAATTCCTGGATCGCCTGACGCCGAATCCGGGCGAGTTGGCGCTGCGCGAAGCCGTCGAACTGGCCGCCGCTGGCGACCGCGAAGCCGCGCAGGCATCGTTCCAGGCCGCACTGGCCTACGATCCGGGCGCAGACACCGCACGCCTGACGTACATCGGGTTCCTGCTGGACGGCAACAAGATCGCCGATGCGGAAACCGAGTTCGGCCTGCTCTCTCCGCGCGCCGCGCAGGAAGATGCGTATGCCGCGCTGCAAACGCGCCTTGAAGCCATGAAGGGAGTGGGCGATCTGCCCGATGGCGCCGATCTGAAGGCGCGGGTGGCGGCGAATCCGGCCGATCTGCCAGCGCGACTGGATCTGGCGCATGTACTGATCGCCCGTCGCGAGTACGAAGCCGCGCTTGAGCAACTGCTGGAAATCGTGCGGAGCGACCGCGGGTTCGAAGACGACGTTGGCCGCAAGACCATGCTCTCGGTGTTCGAGCTCATGGGCGACGACCCGGCGGTATCACGGTGGCGCCGCCAACTCGCCACCGTCCTGAACTGAATTTGAGGTAGCTGACGGTCCAGTCGGACCGTCAGGCCGCAGGTGCCTCGACCAGCGAGAAGCCGTTGGCTTTCATGTGCTCGACCATCATCGTATCCATCGACTTCACGTGATTGTCGAACCAACCCGACAACTCACCCGTCAGGCGTCGACCCAGCGACAGCGCGCCCTTGCCCGGACCCTCTGGGTCAGCCCGTTCCTCCACGATCTTGTCGCGCACGGCCTTGGCCACGGACATCACGCCCTGATGCTCGTTGGTGTGGCAGAAGCGCGGGCCGAACTGCATCGCTTCCATCCACTGCTCCTCCTGCTCGAAGTGGTGGCGCGTATGCTCGATCCACTCCTCGAAAGCGGCCAGGAAACCGGCATCGTCGGCTTTTTCCATGGCCGCGAGCAACTGGAGGAATTCGGCGTGCGTGGCATCGGTGACGGGCTCGCCAAGGCGCAGATCGTCGGGCAGGCCCTCGGCCGAGAGGCCGGCGTAGGGGTCGGCGTAGGAGTCGGTATTGGTCATGGAACCGCAGGATAAGGAAGCCGTGAACAGTCGGCAAGCATACCCATTCCGCACCAGTCTGGTCTGATTTCCCGCAAACGGCGCTACAAATGACGTTATCCTTGCGACTCATGCCTCACGCTGGACACGTGCAATGCCACGATTGATTTTCTTCTGCGGCCATGCCGGTACCGGTAAGACCACCCTCGCCCACAAGCTGATCGGCCCGCTGATGCAGGCCACCGGCGAACCCTTCTGCCTGCTGGACAAGGACACGCTCTACGGCCGCTACAGCGCCGCCGCGATGCGGGCGATCACTGGCGATCCGAACGATCGCGACAGCCCCGCCTATCTCGACAACCTGCGGGACCCCGAATACGAAGGCCTGCTCGATACCGCTCGTGAAAACCTGATGCTCGGTATCAGCGTGATCGTGGTCGGCCCGCTCTCGCGCGAAATCCGTGCACATCAGCTCACCGACCCCTCGTGGCTGCGTGTACCCGAAGGCACGCAGACCCATGTCGTCTGGGTGCACCTGCCCGAAAGCGAAGCCCAGGCCCGGATCGTCCGGCGCGGCAACCCTAACGACGCCTACAAGCTTGCCCACTGGGACGCCTATCGCACGCGCCGCTTCCTGCCCGAGCCGGCCGAATATCCCGAATTGATCTACTTCGACAACGTCGCGCCCCAAGAGGCGGACGTCAATCGGCTGCTCGCGGCATTAGCCGCCTGAGGCAATTGCCCCGATCACAGCCGAAGCGGCCACAAAGCCGAACACGGCAGTCACTGCCACCGAGGAGCCAAAACCCGCGCAGGCCAGCCCCTGCGGGCCCTGGCGTGGCGCGGGCGGCACCTCGTCGATCTCGCACGCCTGCTGTTCGGGTTCGGGGTAGCGCAGCGGTTCGTCCGAGTAGACCGCCTGGATGCCGAACTTCTTCTTCGGATCACGCGGAAAGCCCCACTGGCGGCGCAGGTTGCCACGAACCTTGGCCAGCAGCGGGTCCTGGATCGTACGGGCCAGGTCCTCGATGCGCACGCGCGTCGGGTCGAGCTGGCCGCCCGCCCCGCCACACGTGATCACGCGAGCGCCCTCACGGCGCGCCCACCCAAGGATCGCGGTCTTGACCTTCACGGCGTCAATAGCGTCGATCACGTAGTCAAACCCCGACAACAGGGCCTGCACGTTGTCCTCGGTCACGAAGTCGTCCACGGCCGTCACGCGGCAGCGCGGATTGATCGCCACGATACGTTCGGCCATCGCGTCCACCTTGGAACGGCCATAGGCGTCGCCCAGTGCATGGATCTGTCGGTTGGTATTCGATGCCGCGATATGGTCCAGGTCGATCAGCGTCAGGCGGCCCACGGCGTTTCGGGCCAATGCCTCCGCTGCCCAGCTTCCCACCCCGCCGATGCCGATCACGCAGACGTTGGCCGTTTCGAGCCGCGCCAGGCCTTCGGCGCCATACAGGCGCGCGACGCCGCCAAAGCGGCGATGATAATCATCGTCCTCGGGGCTTTCGTGAGACAACGGCGCAGGCAAGTCCTGCGCCGCGAGAGGCGTGGGGGTAAGGGTCATGCGTTCTTGTTGCTGTGTCTGCCGGCACCGGCTGCCGACGAACCGTGCCGGCATTTTATGCCAGCCGCCGCCTCCGGGTCGGCGCCAGGATTCTGAAAGTCAGTCAAAGGCGGACAAACGCATTGGCATTGCCTCCCTACAATAGGCATAGTGGTTGATCCGCCGCATGGCTGACACCAGGAGATAACGTTCCCATGCCCGCCTCGCACCGCCGCCGCAAGATTGCTCTCTGGAGCCTGTTCACGCCACTGGCGCTGATCGCGCTGGTGGTCGTCGTCGTCCTGACCTTCGACTGGAACCGCGTCAAGCCGTGGCTCAACGACAAGGTCACACAGGCCATCGGCCGGCCATTCGCCATCAACGGTGACCTGACGGTGACCTGGAGACGTGCCGAGGGCGAGGCCGGCTGGCGCGCGCTGGTGCCGTGGCCCCGCCTGTCGGCCAAGGACATCACGGTCGGCAACCCGGACTGGGCCAAGCAGCCGAGCCTCGCCACCATCCGCGAGCTGATCTTTATCCTGCGGCCAGCCCCGCTGCTGACGCACGAGATCAGCGTGCCTACGATCGTGGTGGACAGCCCCGCGGTCTGGCTCGAACGCCTGGCCGACCGCCGTAACAACTGGACATTCGATACCGGACCGGAAACCGGCGAGTCGCCGTGGCATCTCGATGTTGGCGAAATCGTGCTGGAACGCGGCAACCTGTCCCTGAACGATGGCGCGGAGAAGATCGAGTTGCAGGCCACACTCGACACGATCGGCGACCAGCCACTCTACGATCAGGAACGCGACGGCGCGCTCGCCCCGTCCGCTGACGCCTCGGCGGCTTCCGCGCCCGCGGGCGCGTCAAACAAGACGGAAAGCAAACCCGAGAGCCGTTATGGCATCCGCTGGAAGGTCGTCGGCCATTACAACCAGGCCACGATCAATGCGACGGGCAAGGCCGGCACCGCGCTGAGCCTGCGCGACACCCGCAAGCCTTTCCCGCTCCAGGCCGACGTACGCGTCGGCGGCACGCGGGCCCGAATCGAGGGAACGCTGACCAATCCGGCGGAACTGGGTGCGCTGGACGTGAGTCTGGTGCTGTCCGGCGACAACATGGCGCGGCTCTACGCGCTGACCGGCGTGGTGCTGCCATCCACGCCGCCGTACGAAACACGCGGCCGGCTGGTGGCCACACTCAAGAAAGGCGCATCGTCCTATACATACCGAAATTTCACGGGCAAGGTTGGCAGCAGTGACCTCGGTGGCACGCTGACGTTCGCGCAGCGCGCGCCACGACCGTTGCTGTCCGGTGAGCTGGTGTCGAAACAGCTGCTATTCGCCGATCTCGCGCCGATCATCGGCGCCGAGGCCAAGCCCGGCCAGGCCGCCGCGGAAAGCGCGGTCAAGCAGCCCGCAAACAAGGTACTGCCCGTGGCACCCTTTCATACCGAGCGCTGGGATGCCATCGATGCCGACGTGACATTCACGGGAGAGCGCATCGTTCGCGACGAAACGCTGCCGATCACGAAACTGACCACGCACGTCAAGCTGACCGATGGTGTGTTGCGGCTCGACCCCCTCAATTTCGGACTGGCCGGCGGCAACCTCGTCTCGACAATCCAGCTCGATGGCAAGCGCGCGCCGATGGCTGCCATGGTCGACATGCACGCACGCCATCTGCAGATCCGGCAGCTCTTCCCGAAGATCGAATCGATGCACGCGAGCGTTGGCGAGGTCAATGGCGGTGCCAGGCTGACCGCCACCGGCAACTCGGTCGCGGCGCTGCTCGGCTCGGCGAACGGCGAAGCCCGGCTGCTGGTCGAGAATGGCACGGTCAGCAAGTTCATCCTGGAGGCAATCGGCCTGAACGTCGGCAGTGTGGTGATTTCGAAGCTCTTCGGCGACAAGCCGGTGCAGATCAACTGCGGCGTCAGCGCGTTCGGCATCACCAATGGCGTGGCCCAAGCGCAGACATTTGTGCTCGACACGCAGGATGCCGTGATCACGACCGAAGGCGCGATCGACTTCAAGGACGAGGAACTGGCCCTGACGATTCATCCCGATTCCAAGGGATTGCGCATCCTCTCGCTGCGCTCGCCGCTCTACGTCGGCGGAACATTCAAGAAGCCGTCCGTCAGTCCGAACTACGCCATCCTGGCGCTGCGCGCCGGCAGCGCGCTGGCGCTGGCATTTACGGCGCCTGTCGCACTGGTGGTCCCCCTGCTCGACATCTCGCCGGCAGAGGACAGCCAGTGCGGCAAGCTGCTGGCGAACCTGAAAAAGCGGCCTGTCATTGCCACGCCGCCGGGCAAGCCCGGTCCAAAGAACCGGCAGCCCGCATCCACCCCATCTGTCCCCGCTGCACCGCACAATCTGTCGCGTCCTACCAACGATGCGCAGCTCTTCCAGGGGGGCTGAAGGCCGGCCATGGGTTACGCATGGCTTCCACGCAACAGATCGCAGCAAGAATCTGTTGCGGATTTGCACTTCCCCCCTTCACCAACGTTGTGCATGACCGACGTCAGTCGCATAATCAAACGGCCATTGACTAAGCAAGCATTTAACACAATGGCGAACAACGGTTGCCGTTGCTGGTCCAGTCCAGCCATTGACGACCTTGTCTGGTGCGGCCTCGCGCCGCACTGGTTTTTCTTTCGCGCGTCTTATCGCCTGGGCCCCTGAATCGTTGCCGGCGGCGCGAACCACCCCATTGCCACCGCGCCCCCATGACGTTGCCCCACGCCGCCGTCCCCCCGATCAGTTGGCTGATCGCGCTGACGGTGTGCAACCATTTGGCGTTCAACGCCAGTCGCGTCGTCGTTTCCCTCTTTGCCATCTCGCTGAAGGCGTCCACCGTGACGCTGGGCATCCTCATGTCGCTCTACGCGCTATTGCCGATGTTCCTGGCAATTCGCGCCGGCAAGCGCATTGACGAGATCGGGCCACGCCTGCCGATGACGGCGGGCTCGCTGATGGTGGTGGCCGGCACGCTGCTGCCAGCGGTCTGGCATGACATCGCCTCGCTGTACGGTGCCTGCGCGCTGATCGGCGTGGGCTTCATGCTCGTGCAGGTGGCCATGCAACTGCTAATCGGTCAGGTATCGACCAACGAAACCCGCCTGCGCAACTACACGCTGCACGCACTGGGCCTGTCCATCTCGGGCACGCTGGGTCCCGTGGCGATGGGCTATATGATCGAGCACGCCGGATACCGTGCGGCATTCTGCGTGCTGGTGGTCATCGCGCTGGTCGGCCAGGCTGGCCTGCAGTACGTGCGTCCGCGCCTGCCGGCGCAAGGCGGCAACGCAGGCAGGATCGCCATCGAGGACGGCTCGCGCCGGTCGACGCTGGATCTGCTGCAGCACCCCGAGTTGCGTGCGGTGTTCATCGCCAGCGCCGTGCTTTCGGCCGCGTGGGATCTCCACGCGTTCCTGATTCCGATCCAGGGCACGCATATCGGCCTGTCTCCGTCGTCGATCGGCTGGGTGCTCGGTGCGTTCTCGATCGCCACGCTGGCGATCCGCGTGGCCATGCCGATGGTGTCGCGCCACTTTTCCGAATGGCGGATCATCCGCCTGGCGCTGACCGTGGGCGCGATGGCATATCTGGTCTACCCGTTCGTGTCGCACTTCTGGCTCATGTGCAGCCTGGCATTCGTGCTCGGACTCGCGCTGGGCAGCGCCCAGCCGAACGTCATGAACATCCTGCACACGGTGTCGCCGTCGGGCCGCGCCGGCGAGGCGCTTGGCCTGCGTTCGGCGGTACTGAACACGAGCCAGGTGGTGTGGCCGCTGACCTTTGGCGTGGTCGGCACGGCGCTTGGCATGTTGCCGATCTTCCTGTCGATGGCCGGCGCGATGGGCATGGCGGGTTACTACTCGCGCAAGCAGTCGCGCAAGATCGCCCTGCCCGACTGAAGCACCCTGGGCGCCCCGGGGTGCCCCGAGCGCGTTGCGGCAACGCAAATGCAGCGTGCAGCGCATTCGCTATACTCGAAGTACGCTTATCCGCGCGATTCGTGCGCGGAACGCAAACCTTCCTGATACGCGACATGACCCAACTCGCAGACCTGCGCCGCAACTACATGCTGAGCGCGCTTTCCGAAACCGACGTCGCTCCCGACCCGATTCGCCAGTTCCAGTCGTGGTTCGACGAAGCCATGCAAGCCAAGCTGCCCGAGCCAAACGCCATGACGCTGGCCACCGTGGGCGCCGACGGCCAGCCGTCCGCGCGCATCGTGCTGCTCAAGGGCATGGATGCCGACGGCTTCACATTCTTCACCAATTACGAAAGCCGCAAGGGCGTGGACCTGCTGGCCAACCCGCGCGCGGCGCTGTTGTTCCATTGGGTGCAGCTCGAGCGGCAGATCCGCGTCGAAGGTATCGTCGAGAAGGTCGAGGACGCAGAGAGCGACGCCTACTACGCGTCGCGGCCGCTCGGTTCACGCCTGGGTGCCTGGGCATCCGAACAGAGCCGCGAGGTTGCAGGGCGCGACGTGATCGAAGCGCGCGAAGCGGATTTCCGCAGCAAGTTCGGCGAGAACCCGCCGCGCCCGCCGCACTGGGGCGGCTACAGGCTCAAACCGACTTGGATCGAGTTCTGGCAAGGCCGCCCTTCGCGCCTGCACGATCGAATCGCCTATCGCCAGAACGCTGATGGAAACTGGCAAATCGTGCGGCTCTCGCCCTGACGCCATCAGCGTCTGCGAGGTCTGATAGACATTTGTCCAATGAAGGACCTGCACTGCACAATTTCAAAAATTGGCGTAAAGTTTGACGGTTGCTGCACCGGCTATGCACCGGTGCGCACCCCAAGGCCAGCGCTGCGTATGAGCGCGCAGTGATCGCAGCAGACCGTGGGGCATTCGTTCGAGAGGGATAGCCAACCAATCGGGAGAAAGCCGCATGTTTTTCAAGCAGACCCTGGACAAGCAACTCGATAGCTGGATTGCCGATGTGCGCGAGCACTCGAATTTGCCCGTCAAGCTCCGACTCTGGAATGGCAGTGAATATCAGCTCGGCAGCTTTGACAGACCCGCCGTCACGCTGACCGTGCGCGAAGCCTCCGCGCTGCCGTTCTTGCTAGTACCCAGCCTGGACAATCTCAGTGAAGCGTATGTCCAGGAGAAGATCGACCTCGATGGGCGCCTGGCCGACATCATCAAGGTGGGATACGGTCTCTCCGCCGCCGCCGCACGCCGTGCGGGCGGCGTGCTGAACAAGGTGGCGCAGCATTTCACGCACACCAAGGCCGAGGACAAGGCGTCGATCCAGTATCACTACGACGTTTCCAACGACTTCTACAAGCTCTGGCTCGATCCGAACATGGTCTATTCATGTGCGTACTTCGAGAACGGCAACGAAGACCTGGCCACCGCGCAGATCAAGAAGATCGACCATATCCTGACCAAGATCCGCTTGGAACCTGGGCAGACGCTGCTCGACATCGGTTGCGGCTGGGGCGCGCTGGTGCTGCGGGCCGCGCAAAAGTTTGGCGCCAGGTGCGTGGGCATCACGCTGTCACAGAACCAGTTCGATCTGGCGACCGCGCGCGTGAGGGCTGCGGGCCTGCAGGACCGCATCGAGATCCGCCTGCAGGACTATCGCGACATCAGCGGGCAATTCGACCGCATCACGAGCGTCGGCATGTTCGAACACGTCGGCAAGGATAACTTGCCGGGTTATTTCGCCCGTATGCGCGACCTGCTGGCCGAAGGTGGCGTGGCGATGAACCACGGCATTACCGCCACCGACCCAGACAGCGGCGAGATACCGATGGACGGTTCGGGCTTCATGGATCGCTATGTGTTCCCGCAGGGCGAGCTGCCGCATATCGGCATGGTGCTGACCACGATGCAGAAGGGCGGCCTCGAAGCCTTCGACGTGGAACTGCTGCGCCGCCACTATGCGCAGACGCTGCGTCACTGGGCGGAGAATTTCGAGACCAATGCCGATACCATCCGCGAGATGGTCGGCGAGAAGAAATTCCGCATCTGGCGCATCTATCTGGCGGGCTGCTCACATGCATTCACAAGCGGGAAGATGTCGATCTACCAGGTGGTATGCCAGAAGGCCGATCGCAATGCCGACACATTCCCGACGTCGCGGCGTTATATTTACGCGTCTCCGATCGGTACGCCTTCCTGACGCTTGACTGAGAACCTCGACCTATTCGGCGATGCCCCGGCATCGCCGCCCGTTGCGAAGCCCACTGCCCGACCTGCGGCGGGCGATCCCGAAAACAAGAAGCCCGTTGGCAAGATCGTCCAGCCTTGGACGCCCGACGCCGCGTTGCAGGCGCTCGCGAAGCAACTGCCGCCAAACCTCTACTTCGGCACCTCGTCCTGGTCCTATCCCGGCTGGCACGGCATTACCTACGACGGCCAGTACACCGAGAGCCTGCTGTCACGCAAAGGTCTGCGTGCCTGTGGCCAGCATCCGCTGCTGCGCGCGGCTGGCATCGACCGCGGTTTCTACGGCCCGATTCCATTGGCCGATTACCTGAACTACGCCTCGCAGGTGCCCGAAGACTTCCGCTTTCTGGTCAAGGCGCCCGCCAGCGTGTGCGACGCATGGCTGCGCGGCCCCGATGGCGCCGGTCGGCTGCAGAACGCCGCGTTCCTCAATGCCGAGATCGCAATCCGCGACTTCATCGAGCCGGCCACGAGCGGGCTCGGCCCGCGCTGCGGCCCCCTGCTGTTCCAGCTTTCGCCGCTGGCTGGCATGGCTGACGACGGCCCCGCTTTCCTGGCACGGCTCGACGCGTTCCTTGCCGAACTGCCCGCGCTGGACCGCGCGGTGACGCCAAATGCCTGCTATGCCGTGGAGATCCGTGACGCGGCGCTGCTGACGCCACGCTACATCCGTATGCTGCGCGAGCGCGGCGTGCGTTTCTGCCTGGCCGCGCGTGACCGTCTGCCACCCGTGCAACGTCAGGCTGCGGCGCAGGCATTGATGGACGATGGCGCGCCCGGCCCGCAGGTCTTGCGCTGGATGCTGCGCGAAGGCCGGTCCTATTCGATGGCCGAGCAGGCATTCTCGCCATTCGACAAGCTCGTGGACGAAGACGCCGAAACGCGCCACGCCATCGCTGACGTGGTCGTGCGCACGCTGCGCGCCGGCCAGCCCGCCTATGTCATCGTCAGCAATAACGCCGAAGGCTGCGCGCCGTTGAGCATCGCGCGGCTCGCTGAGGCAATCGCCGGGAAGCTGGCGACCTAGCGCCGCATCCGGTGCGAGAAATCGCGCCGGAATTTCGTCAGCTTCGGCGAGATCACGAACGCGCAGTACCCTTGCGCCGGGTGCTCCTGGTAGTAGTTCTGGTGGCTGGCCTCGGCGGGCCAGTAGGGTTGCTCCGGCTCCACCTGTGTCACGATCGGCGCATCGTAGACATGCTCGGCAACCAGCTTGCCAATCACATACTCGGCAACCGCGCGCTGCGCCTCTGAGTGCGTGAAGATGCTGGAACGGTACTGTGTGCCGACATCGTTACCCTGCCGGTTCAGTTGCGTCGGATCGTGGATCGAAAAGAAGATTTCAAGGATCTCGCGATAGTTGATCGCGGACGGGTCGAATGTCACCCGCACCACTTCGGCGTGCCCGGTATCTCCCGCGCAAACCTCGTGATAGGTGGGCTGGCTGACGTGCCCACCCGTGTATCCCGATTCCACCGCGCGCACACCGGCGACCTGTTGGTAGACCGCCTCCAGACACCAAAAACATCCCGCTCCTAACACTGCTATTTCAAGGTTTTTTGGGGTGTCCACACCACTGCTAACCTGTTGATTTTCCATAATAATCACCCTTATAGACTGTTTCGGGGGGTGGATACAACCTGCTGAATTGATGCTACCATTCAGCAGATTCAGCAGACGGAGAACCCCCTATGTCCAAGCTCCCCCGTGGTATCAGACTTGCTCAATGGTTGAACAAGGATGGTTCTACAACTACAAAGTATAGAGTAGAAATCACTAGAAAAGATTGGAAGGGAAAACGAAACAATCTTTTTGATACTCTTAATGAAGCAAAAGCATTTCTTATCATGTCAAAAGATAAGAAAGGTCAAGCATTCATTTATCAGATTGATGATGAAGAAGAAGAATTGAAACGGAAGGAAAGAGAGAAATTAGAACAAACTGAATACAATAGTTCCGATTACTCTTTTGGATATTTTGCTAAAAAATATCTTGATAATTATGTTTTTAATGAAGTGGCTGATACAGAACTAAAACGAAGAAATCAAGCCATGAAAAAAGCATTTATCACAAAAATCTGTTCTATCTCAATTGAAGATAGACACATTACCAAAGAAGAAAAAGAAAGGGATGGCATTGAACATGTTGAAACCGTTTATCGTTATTTCAAAGCCCTTGATGTTAGAACAGAAATAGACCATATTGATATAAATAACTATATCAAGGTTAGATTGAAAGGCGATAAGAAAAACAGAGCTATTAAGCCTGTTTCTGTTGTTCGTGAACTCACATTTATTTCAAATGTATTCAACAAACTGATTCACTTTGATACGAAATTAAAAGATGTTAGAAATCCAATCAAAGACTATGATAAATCATTACTTCGTAATGTTATCAATGTGAGAAAGAGAATTCTAAATGAAGAAGAAGAACTGAAATTCTTTGAAGTCATCAATGGATATTCAAATCCACAACTTGCTAATATTTGTAAATTATCTTTACTTACTTCTATGCGAAGAAGTGAGATTGTCTATTTGAGAAAAGACCAAATCAAAGATAATTACACATACCTTCATTTGCCAATTACAAAATCTGGAAAATTTCGTGATGTGTATTTAGATGAAACAGCAAAGCAATTTTTGAAGAACCTTGAACCAGCAAAAAAAGCGAAAGATGGTCGCTTCTTCACATATTCAATTATGGGTTTTGGAAAGGTATTTGCTGAACTCATGGAAAAGAATGGATTAAAAGATACCCATTTCCATGATTTGAGAAGAACCAAGATTTCCCGTATGTTGTCGATTGGTGGTGATTCCAATACTATCTTGATTGCTAAAATTCTTGGCTTCCAATCAGTTAGGAAGTTTGAAGAAATCCACCTTACAGATAAACATAAGGGGTTAAATTCTCAATCTAGCATGTTGTCCAGCTTCGGACATGGAAACATAGATACAAACTTCAAACACTACTTCAATCTACATTTGGATGGAGTAAAGAAATTGAATAGATTGAAGATTTTGAAAGAAAAGAAACAAAACAATATTATCAATCAAGAAGAAGAAAGTGAACTGTTATCATTGTTGCTTGAATTGACTTCATCTTGATTTTCCTTTTCCATTTCAGAGAAAAATTCTTCTGCTGGTTGAAACCTACCTTCTTCAATTTCTTTTTCACCAAGTTCAAGAATTTTTAATAATGCTTCTGTTTGTTGTTCCATGATGACCGTTCCTTAATGATTAGACTTATCCATATTATCCATAGACAAAATCGAAGATTTTGCCGAATTCTGCCCTAGTCTACTACATGGGCTGAGAAATTCGGGAATCTGTGGGTAATGTGGATAAGTCGGTGTTTGCTACGGAGTGAATACCTTTCAATATAGCAGAAAAGCCAGCTAAATGCTGGCTTTTATCTTTTTGAGAGAACATGAATTTACACCTTCATTCTCTTTAACGATTCTTTATCTTTCAAATCATTAGAAAGTTTTTTCTTCAAAATGTGTGTTTTGTAGAATTCACGAACATACAAACATGATTCATGAATTTCACAATTACCATTATCAAGAAATGACAAGCAATGAGTTAGTCTTTCATAATCAGAATCGTTCATGAATTCCATTATTATATAGATTAGTCTTGTTATTGATAGCAAACCTAGATTAACGAATTCATCTTCTTCGTCAAATGGGGATAATGAACTATCACGAATAAAAAAACTTTCTGAATTTACTTTGAATTCATGCCATCCCAAATCTTCAATAGCATGACTCAAAACAGCACTTTTATTTACAAAACCATTCTCAATATACCCACACTCTTCTAACCATCCTGATTCATTCATATTTGATTCATATTCTAGCGAACTCCATACTTCACCAATAACATTATCTTTGTTGAATGAATATCTCTCATCCCCAATGACAGTTGAAAAACATTCACTGGCATTCTTCACAAGAAGATTTTTTTTATCAATCGTTTCACAATCCAAACCATTGATAATCTCCTTCACGACATCCCAAAATGGGACAATTTCATAGAACTTGTTTATTTGTTCTGCGGAAATATTATTTCCGATAATAGTTGATACAAATTCTTCCGAAAAATCACAATACTGGATATAGCTATTCATTGTTTTTCTCCTTCATTCTTTTGGAAATCCACTTATCACAAATCATCATGGTAAAGCAAGCATCAAACATCGTTGCTACCCTTTCTAATTCTTCTTCATCTTTTACCTTGCTTCTATCAATCCAAAGTTTATGAAACTCATGAACCTTATGAATAGCATTAGGTAAATTCTCAAAGCTACTTTCCCTTTCAATAATATCACTTAAAGTAGCAACAATCCCTTCATTCCTTGGATTTGAATTTCTTTCATTGAATGTTGTTTTGTCTGCATAAACTTCTAATAATGTCTTTTTCATATTAGTTCCCCTTTGAAACTTCGATAAGCTGGTCATAGGGAACTTCCTTCAAAATGTCCAGTAGGAAACTGGCGAACATTGAAGGAAAAAATACAAAAGGAATTTGAGCAGGAATTAACCCATCAACCCTAAAATCTGGATTGTTGTGTTTCTTACTTCTGATAATGTAAGAAAATGTGAATTTCTGGTGCTGTTCTGAATACCCAAAAGAAAGATGAAGTAATTTCAAATCCATGTTTTTCATGGATTTCTTGAAATCATCAAACTCTTTTCTAGCTAATGAAGATAATTCTTCACTATGGCTTTCAGAAAGAAACTGATTCAATAACAGATAGTTATTGAAAATGATATTCAAACCTTTGTTTTGTGTTGCTTGGTTTGAAAAGAACTCTTTACAGAGTTGTGAACTCTTTGTTTTGCCTAAAACTAACATAGCGACTCTCCTTAAAGTAAATAGTTGAACCCCAATGGGCGGGGTGGTCGCTATAAATTTAAGGTTTGGTCGCTATTCAGAAAGAACTATAACATAGTATTTCAAAAAGGTCCACAATTATTTTTATATTTCTATGGATTGTTTGTTTTCTTGTTGTAGTGCTTCTCTATAAGCATCCATCAACTGTGAATGTTGTTGTTGGTAGTTAGATATTTCTTTCGCTATTGCTTGTCCTTCTGTTCCTGGCTTACCTTCTGTTTGAGAAAGTATCTGAACCATTCTTAAAGCATGAGAAGAAGCAAGTTCATTTAGCTGGCTCAAAATCTTGTCTGACTGCTTACCAGAAACGGCTTTTGTATCCTTGGCAAGCTTCGATTGTGAAGGTGCTGGTGTGCTATCTGCCACTCTATTATTGGTTGGTTTCTGAACTCCTTTACTATGATTGGCTTGTTTCTGAATAGGAATATTTCTATTCTTCAAAGACTTGACAAATTCAATCTTTTTGTGTTGCCTGTATTGATTGCCAAGTTTTTCCATAGACTTGTTAGATTTATGGAGATAAAACCCCTTCTTCAATTGTTGTAGTTTTTCACTTCCTTTAAATTCATCTAATTTCTCTTGATATGTTTTTGTAGAAAATTTAGATTCACTTAAAGCCATGAGTTTTAGCTGTTTTTCAGTAATGAATTTATATCCTTTGAATGCTTCTTCAAAAGATTTATCTAAATTGACTTGCTTTCCCTTCATTGACTGAACAGAAGAAATATCAAAATTTCTATCCTTCATTCTTTCATGCCATTGCTCACGAAGAACAGACAAATCATTTTCAGATTTTGAATTTCTCTGCTGTAAAGATAGCTTTTTCAATTCAGAATAATCAGCCCCTTCCTTTGCCATTTCCTTAATAGATTCTGTTCTTTGTGAAAATTCTTTTCTCAAATCGTCTGAAATACCATCAATTCTAAAACTATCTTTTACACCACGGCTAACCGTATAACCCATTTCATTTGTTAGGAATTTAGCTAAACTATGCTGAAATACTTGGTCAAGATATTTTAATGTTGTTTGTTTATTACCTTGTCCATCTTTCTCGTTTATCAAATCATAAAGAGTATGAGAATACATTTTCCCATCTCTTCCTAGAACTTTTGGAAACACAATAATATGTCCATGTTCATGACAATCAACGGCTTTATCTTTCACACTTCTTGAAGTATGGTGTTGAAAGATTGCCATTGATACACCACGGGCTAAAACATATTCTTCTTTTCCATTCTCTGTTTTTCTATAATAGGTATTTTCTTCAATAGCTTTTGCTGTTTCAATCAAAGCTTCCTTGAAAGCTTTATCCATCTTTTCTCTATCTTCATCAGAAACACGGTTATAGAGAATTGACCAATCCTTTGGTGCTCCAGGGTCAATCTCTACACCTTGATTATCTTTACCACCTAAACCAACAAGATATTCAAATTGTTTTTGTGAAACTTCCTTGCCTTCCGATTTCATATATCTACTTCCAGAGCCAGTGAAAAAACCTTTTTCATTGTCGCCTTCTGTGTAGTATTCATGTTTTGAATGTTCAAACAAATATTTAGGGTTAGTTATCTTGGCAATATTTATCATAATTCCAAATCTCCATCATGTGTTATTTCCGTTTTACGAAGTAAAGCAAGTTTCTTCAAACTATCAACATTTCTATTTATCTTATTCTCTATTCTCTGCTCTAATGTTGTTTCATTTGACTGGATTATATTTCCACTTCCTGAATGGGTGGTTGTTAAAGCATCTAATAATTCACCAGTTTGAACGGCAATAGATAAAGCTTCTCCACCTATCGCATGTGCTCCAATTTCTACCATTGCTGAACTCATTGGATTTTCTTCTTCATGCCCTACTGTTGGTGGGTCAAGGTGTAGAACATCAATATCATGTATTACTTCATTTTGTATTGTGATTTCTTCTTTATCATCTTCTGAATGAGTATTTGCTTTTTTATTCACATTGCTTCCAGAAGATGAAACAATAATATTTCTTCGCTCCTTTTTATCAAACTTAACTGCTGGAAGTAAAACCACTCCTACCCTTGGATTATTTGTGAATTTGAATAGAACGCGAACACCAATGAATTTATCTGTTGCTACTGGTCCTAAAATATTTTGAAGCTCATTCACATTCGCAACATCAACTTTGGATTTCTGTTGTTTACTGTTTATGCTCTTTCCTTGGCTACCATTTCCATAGTTAGCTGTTGATATTGTTTCGGCTATATCTCTTTTTCCTAATTCTCTTTCTATATTAGGAAAGTCATCTGATGCCATACGAGCCCAAATTTTATTTTGGAAAGCACCAGCAAAACTATCTCCATCCATATTGAAAGATGATTTTATTTGTGAAGTTCTCTGTAATGCGACTCTGACACGAATTCCTTTACCTCGACCAACATCTGGCAATTTCAAGAATTTTTGTAAATCTATTGCTGTAAGTTGTGGGAATTCATCAAGAATAAAATGAAGTTGATGTTTTACCTTGTAGCTTTCTTCAATGACTTCATCAACAATCAAATTGATAAATGCTGAAATATAGCAATTTGCCACATCACCAAATTGGTTTGAATTAACTAGAATAATTACCTTTCTATCTTTCTTTGGTTCTGTTTTTAACCATTTTCTTATATTCAAAGTTTTTCTATCTTTCCAGAAATCAGAAAGCACTTCAAATCTTCTTATGGTTTCAGCACATGAAGCCAGAACACATAGAGAAGTTTTCGCATTTTGTGGGTCTACATAAACAGTGGCTGGTCTATTCCATTGAACCAAAAAATCCTTGATAAGTTGAAGTTGCTGATTATTTTTATCAACTTCTTTTTTCACTGCCTTTTCGTCTGAAAGGTCTATATCTTCATCAACTGGATTAACTTGAAACTGATTCCACAACTTAACTATATTTCCAAGGTTAGCCAGAACAACACCATTTTCTTTTGATTCTGACACAACACATCTAACCAATCCTTCTAATACTGCTATTGAACCTTTATTAAAAAAATCGGCTTTTCCTTCTTTTGCTTGTGTAAAGCTTTCCACAAAAGTTCTAATTCTAGCCTTCTCTACTGCTTCTGAATTACTCACAAGCATATTCAGAAAATCAAGAGCATATCCTTTCGATTCCCAAGGTTGTATTAAATAAAAATCACAATAGCCACTCAACATGTCTATTTCATCACCTTTAACAGAATGAAGAATAACCTTGTGTTTGTTATCAATTGCTTCCTTGATGTATCTATTCAATACAACAGATTTACCAGAGCCAGCTTCACCACGAACAATAGTTGAAAGTTCTAGGATATTTGGTGGAAGATAAACAGTCCTTTTTACTGGCACACCATCAGCATAATTTGGGAACTGTTTTCCACATAAATTAAAATCAATTTCATTAGAACGAATAAAAGCAATATCTTTTTTATCTTCTGGTGTCTTGAAATCTGTTTCGTAGTTCTTGATAACTTGTGCTGAATCATCCAAAAAATTTCCAGCCAAATGAGTTTGTCTTGTGATTGGTGGTGTAATCAGTCCAGTTAAAAACCATGAAGCCAAACCAGAAGGAAAGAATACAAAAAAACATTTTCCATAAAAAATAGACATGTTGAAGTAAGACAAATATTCAGAATCATGATGGATTATTGCCAATAATATCTTGAAAAATGGAATGTTTTTGAAGAAGAACATTCCCAAAGAAAACGAGAAAACGACGAATAAAAAACAAAGCCATCCTAGAATTTGGTTGTAATACCTTCTTGGAGTGTCAGGGGTTAACATGTCGTCCATGTTTGAACTTGATAAGTAGCGAACTTTTTTCATAGCCATTCTCCATTATTTTTTTTCTTCGATTATCTCGGCTAACATTCCAGCTACTTGCGAAATATAGTCCTTTACTTCTTCTTGACCCTTCAAAACTTCTTGAATTGTTCTGCTGTTTTCTTGTTTAGAAACTGCTTCTTCCAGAAACTTAACGACAGCTTCATTGAAAGAACACTTCTTCTCTTTTGATATATCTTCAAAAAAGAAAAGCATTGAAGGTGAAAAATAGATAGATTTTTGAACTGGTTTCATTGTTATTCTCCTTATTAGAAACTCACATTAAAACCATACACTATTTTTATCTACTGTCAACAATCTAATGTATAGATTAGATTTATTGCTATTATTCCCATATCTTAATTGAAAAAAGACACATTACAATCAAAGAAGTAATCTAAAACACAATGTAAAGAGTAATGTATAAAATCCCCCCATTTAGTTAGTCCTGAAAGGACAACTGGCATAACAACACATTACATGTGGTGTAAATGTCTAAAAAAATTGCTCGTCAATTTTTTGGGGGGATTACTCATCCTAGATGTTCGGATTTTGTTTGTGAAAATAGATTGGAACACTACCAGTCTATTTATGAGAAATGAACAATCATAATCTTGGATTGTGAATGGATTTGAGAACGAACTAGATACTAATTAGGATTATGAATGAGAAAGTAAATTGAATTTGACAATATCATTATTCGAGTTATATTTAGATATGAAGTTATTTGATAAGGAGAATAAAAAATGAACGATAACGATATTGATTTTAATGAGATAGTGGAATTCCACAAGAAAAGAAAAGTAAGGGGTGTGCCTGGGTATCATTACTATGTATATCTTAAATATATACTAGCAATGAGAGAGTTAGGATGGATGCATCGTCTTATATGCGATTGGTTAAATACTCGTGACGATGTAAAGGAACAGCAACAGAAACCAATTGATAATAAGAAACTCTCTTACTACATATCACTATGGAAAGAACACGGATTGATAAATGTTTCAAAAAAGGATGTTGAAGAGATAGCAGATAAGATTACTGCCGTGGCTAATGGTGCGAAATTACCTAGAAAATCCAGTTCCAGAGTTGAGAATAAGAGTGAACTTCCCAAATGGAATGAACAAGGACAATCATCTGAAATTCAAAAAGAAGAAGTTGACCCTTTCGCTGTGAATATTCCCGTTGAAGAAAAGAAAGAAGAAGCACCTGAACAAATAGAAGAAAAGAGATTGAATATTATTGAATTCATGAAAGCTGTTGAGAAGAAGTTAGGCAGAACCATGAATGATAGTGAGAGAGAGTTAGCAAAAAATCACTACAATGACCCATTCAATCAAAACCTTATTGCTAACAATGTTCTAGTGAATTCTTTTACTGATAGTATCAAGGTGTAATCATGTGTAATTACGGAGATTTAAACACACTTGATAATCAGTTAGTAATGTTAATTGGCTTCATTGGATACATTGCTATTTATTTTTACTGTAAAAAAGAAAATGACATATTGACAGAAAAGGGAAATAAACTTGGAAGAGCATTAAGTATCTTTTCATTGATTAGTATCATTTTATTTGAATACTTGATAAGCCAGAAAGTACCAATATGAATTTTCAAGCCAATAGAAAAGCCAGCTTATAGCTGGCTTTTATCTTTTGAGAATAACTATCAAAGTTCGATTTTTTTCTTCTTGGATGCTGGTTTAAGTGGAACATCAGATTCATTCTCGTAGAATTCAACACCTTCAATTCCTTCTTGTTTTAGTATGTTCAAAATCTTCAACTTGGCACTACGGCATTTAGAATTCTCTTCATTTAAAACTTCTTCACTGAATGTTTTTATTGTTGAGTAATCAAATCCCTTTTGTCTGGAAATATAAACATACAAAAATGGTTTCCCTTCAAAGTCAATAAAGTATGTTGAAAATGCTTTATCAAGGTTCAAATAAATTCGCTCTTGTTTTACCTTGTCAGTATCAACCTTGACGAATTTAACATCAAAATCTTTCTCTACTAATTTTGTTTCTAGGTCTTTTAATTTCATATTGTTTCTCCTTATAGTTGTTATGAAATGTATTTACTGCTATCTATGTTAATGTCTTACAAGTAAAGCCAACAAAAATCCAATTGTAAGAACCAAACAGATTGAACCACCACACAACAGATAGATAGCTTGCTTCATGTCCTTTCTTGACTGTTTGAATTCTTCGTAAACTTCACGGGTTTGTTTTGCTGACATTGTTTGAATATCAATGCTTCTTTTCATAATAATTCTCCTTTATTAATGTATTTTTCGATATCCGTTTCTTTATGCTCCAACTTATCAAATATTTTTATGAACTGACTGTATTTTCTATTTTCACTGAAATATTTTGTGAAAGCCAATTCAACAAAGTGTTTATTTTGGTAGTATTCAATACCATCTATTCCAAATTGCCCAAATAATTTCAATAAGTCAAATTTCACTGATTTTAGTTGCTCACAAGCGATATTTTCATACTCGCCAATGGCTTTATGTATTTTTTCATTGTGCGCGACACATAAAAATAACATTCCATCTTCATATCTGAATGCTATGTAATAACGGTCATGCTCTATCATTACTCGTTCTTCTATTCCATAAGAAACAAGTTTTGAAGGTATGCCATACCTTGAAAGGGTGGAATTAACCTTCACCAAGTTTTCATTGAAAACATGCTCTTTATTTTTGTTAGACGATAATTTACTCATTATTATTCTCCTTGTGGTAAATTTCTATGTATATAACTAACTGAATCTGATTCACTCAAAATAAGAGAAAAGTAATCCAGTATTTCATCTATCATTTCAATTGCTTTATCTCCTTCATATTTGACAAAAGTTAATTTATCATCAAAAGAGTAAGCAATAAAAATCTGTTTCCCATAATTGAAGGCTACTGATTCCTTCTTTTTGTTGCTCCATATAGTCGTATTTTTCAATAAGAAAATGGAATCGTTTAGGTTTGGAAAATAGCTCATTTTCTTATCTCCTATATGTTGGTATCCAGTTTGCTCTATCATTCATGAATTTTGAGAATGAGCATAATTCCCTTATTTTCATTCTATAAGCTCTGAATGAGTAATTAACTGTATTAGCAAAATGAATACATGAGAATGATAAGAACATTAAGCCAGACATGATATTTTTGTCTATCAAGTTCAATATTCCCAATATCATAAAAAGGTTTAAGAACCCAAAACACATATATGCCATGTAAAAAGCCATACGGTAATTCTTATCAATGTCTGATTCAGAAACACCAAGTCTATATTTAGCTTGCTCATAGGTTTCAACTCTGGCATTTGCTTTTATTTTCTTGACACTTCTAGGGTCAACAAGTTGAAGCAATGGTTTTATTCTGGTTGCTGACTCATGAACTTGATTAACCACTGGCATATAAACAGGTTTAGCAGTCCAGTTTAAAAATTTCAAAGGCGATAGGGCAACTTTCTTTAACATCCCTTCTTTTTTATTATTATCGTTATTCATTTTATTTCTCCAAAAATTCTGTTTTCCATATACTGCCTAAAACTATCATTTCCTTCCGTGAATTCAAGCAATAGAACAAGATAGCTATTTGCTGTAAAACCATGCTCCCTAGCTTCTGAAATTAGATGCTCTCTTTGCTCACGGGTTAATTTCAACTTAAATTCTACTGTTTCGTTTTTCATTTTTTTCTCTCCAACTATCAATAAGATTGCTCAAAGATAAAGCCAATGTATCTAGCACCTTACTGAAATTGTAGAATGAATAGACACCCAACATAGCAATCAAAATAAACACAAATAAAGTAATCATGTTGTTTCTCCTTAATCAAATTTATTAAATGGATAAGATTATTAAACATCGTTTTTTCTATTTGTCAACACAAAATATGACTTTTTTTGTTGAAATTGACAAAGAAGCAAAAACATTTATTCTTGTAGTGAATCGACTTCTCCTGTTAACAAATAAAAATCCTTGTCGATTCATTTTCCTTTGTGAGAACGAAGATGACCAATTGGGAGATTGGTCTTTTTTGTTTTCTTCTATTCATGAAATATGTTTTGTGAACATGATTCATGAATACGATGAAGAAGAATAATCAATAGCTCCAAAATAGCTCCCCGTAATCGCTCTATACGGCGATGAAAATGTGTTGGGCAGGGGTAAGTTAGTCCAGTGGTAGAAAATGGCTAGAAAGTGCCTTAAAACGGCTCTATGACGATTTGCCTATTTTTTGAGCAAATCGGGACGCAAAAAAACCCCATGAAGGGGCTGTTTTGGTGGGGTGGTGCTGTTCCAGGTTGTGCCAGGTGTAGGGCTACAAGCTCGTTCTGGTGGGTTCTAGCTCACAACAGACACTTCCTGAATACGATGTTTCTGTTGCTGGCTAGGATTCTGATTTCTCGTTCTCCAAACACGATTTTTACTTTCTCATGTCTTTCTATCATTGGTTTTTCTATTGATGACCTAACACCATAATCTTCATAAAAATAAAATTCATCATTGTTTGCCTTTAATTCCTTTTTTGAGAATTCGTGAAGTAAATAGCCATCTACTGCCCGTTCATAAAATAAAACTGAATCGCCATCAACCTTCATGACCCAAGGGTTAGATTTACCAGAACATGTTTCACAATATTCTTCACCTTTATACTTCCCATCCGAACCAAACAATCTATTTAGTAGTTTTCTCATAAGTTCTCCATCTTTTCTCTGTATTGCTCCAATCTTTGTTTAGATACATTCATCCTATGTTCAATTCTTTTCTTCTGCTCCAACAAATCATCAATCTTTTCATTTAGTTCTTCAAGACTGTTTTTGTCTAGCTCTATCCAATGTTCAAATCCTTCTATTATTTCCTGTATTTGACTATTCATAATAATTCTCCAAGTTAGTTCAAATCAAGTTAACAGAAATATCCATATTGTCAACATAGAATAGGACATTTTTTCAACACAATTACAGAGTTCCAACTTATTTGAAACTGATTTTCTACTGATTCACACTGATGGCAAACTGAATTAAACAAATGTCTACTGATTTGAACCGATGTTTATTCAAATTTCTGCTGAAATAAGTTTATAAGAACCTATTGTACACTTTTCCAAGTACGGAAAAATGTATTGAAAGCTAGTCCCTATAAGGGTTTCATAGAAAAACCCTAAAAACTGAAGTTTAAAATAGGCATTGTCTGAAAATAAGCTTCTTTTTGACTGTTCAGATACAGGCTATAAAACTAAATTGACAAGGTATCTATACAATAATCTAAGGTAAGGAGCGATGAACAACGATAAATGACGATATTTAGGTAATTTTTCTTATAGATAGCTTTTGGAAAATTGAAAAGCACTCATTACACCTGCTCGGTATCGAATCGAACAACCAATATTAAGCATAATACAGACAAAGCATTCAAAGGAATTTCTGATAAAAAGTAAGAGCATGTGATTCAATCATGATATTTTTTCAATAAAAAAGCCAGCTTCATGCTGGCTTTCTTGTTTGTCTGGTGTGATAGATAGGTTTTCAAGGGAGAGAAATTTTCAATATTAGAAACTTGGCTGTTAGCCAAGTTTAAAAATCAAGAAAAATATGCGAACTTTTATAAATTCCCACCTTTACCCCACCTTTACCCCACCTTATTTATTTTTAATATAAATAATAATAAATATAGTATTTATAAGCTTCTTCTTCTATGTTGCCCCACCTTTCCCACCTTTCCCGCCTTATAAAATCAAATATAAAAAGTTCGTTTTTCATATCGTCGTTTTTTTACGATGGGGGGGATATTCAAAAACCAATGAAGAACCAAGATTATCAATATTCTTCTTCCCCCACCTATTCACTTCAAAAAGGGTGGGGTAAAAAAAATACCTATACAACTATTGACAAATTAAATAAGAGATGTAATTTAATAATATAGTTCAGGAGAAATTAAATGAAAAAAGAAAACAAAGATTGTAATTTCATGATTCCAGTAGGAAAAACGATGCTGGAACAAATGAGAAATGTTCGAGAACAAGATGATTTCAATTGGTGTGCTTATATACGAAAGTGTATAGAAGAAAAATTGAGAGAGCGAAAGATTGAACAAGTAAAATAAAATGGCAACCCCGTCAAGATTGCCAAATCAAACCAAAATAACTAAAAAGGCACTACTATGAATAATAATAACAACAAATATAATAATGTCAATGTTGAAGCTATATTGAATACGGAAGGAAATAAAGCGAACTATCTTTATGCTAGTTGTCATACTTCAATAGACAAAGATTTAATGTTGAAATTTGCAAAACAGTATTTTAATGAGTATTTCTTCGTTGAAGATTTCGCTGGTGAACCTGTTGTATTGCGACCATTCCATTCAACAAGAATAATTGAAGGAAACGATGGAAGAAAGAGAACATACACAACATTGAAATATAAGAAATATACTCACGAAAAATTTATCAAACAAAGAAGGAAAGAGATATTTGAAGTTAGAGTTGAAAATCAAAGAACCAACAAAATGGAAGTTAAAGAAATTCGTTATGTTGACTTCTGGTTAGACACAATGACTGATTTATGTAAGGTATATAAAGAAACCGTTTTTGACCCATCACCTTACTTTGATAATCCAGATGTATTGAATATGTGGACTGGATTTGTTGAGCCAAAAAAGGGAGATATAAGCATATTTCTAGATTATATTGAAAATCTTGTTGGAAATAAAATAAATGCTGAATATATCGTTAAATTGCTTGCTTATACAGTTAGATTTCCACATAGAAATACTGGAACATCAATTGTCCTTGTCGGTCCACATGGTTGTGGAAAATCCACATTATCAGAAACTATAAGAGCAATCTGCCCAAATCATTCAAATACAGTTGAGAATTTAAAAAAGGACTTATTGGAAGGGTTCAATGAAGAATACACATATACAAAATATTTTCTTCATGAAGAAAGCTTCTTTTCTGGTGACAAAGAATCATCAAATCACTTAAAAACTCTTATTACTGGCGAAACAAGAAAGACAAAAACAAAATTCTTCGCTAATGATGGTGTTGATAACTATGCTTTTCATGTTTTTACAAGCAATCATGAAGTTCCTGTTAATTTAGAAATAGGCGACAGAAGATATAATTTATTCAAATGTAAAAAGACTGATTTTAATTATGACGAATATTATGATTGGTTGAAAGGTGAAGGCAAACATTCATTAGTTAATTATTTCATGAATGAAGTTGATTTAGAAGGATTTAATCCAAGGAAAATACTTAAAACAAAAGAACACGATGAAGCTACTTTGAGTTGCCTTCCACCAATTGAAAATTACTTGAACCAATTACTACATCTTGAATGTGAGTGGCTAGAAGTTTTTGATGATGAATCATTGATTTCTGAAAAATGGATTTCCGAAGAAATAAAAGTAAATAGACAAAAGGTTTATGATGGATTTGTCAAGTATTGTAAAGACCATGATTTACATAAAACTCTTCGTGATAATCCACCAGCAGTGTTCACAAAAAAACTAGCTGAATTGTTTGATTTTCCAAAAAACCATAAAGATAACTGGAAAGATGCCAAGATTGGTAGATACTACAAAATCCCACAACTTAATAAAGCAAGAGAAATGTTTTGTGAAGCTATTAAAGTTGATATTTGTGTTTTCTATCAAGAGAAATACGAAGAAAAGATAGAAGCCCAAATCAAAAAATTAGAATATGAAGCTAATTTGAAGTCTGGAAAATTTGACCATGCCAAAAAAGAATTTCCAGAAGAAGTGAAGGTTGAAATTCCCAAATACATGCCAAAGTTTGGAAAACAAGAAGAATATTATGGAGAAGAAAAATGATGTTTAGTAAATCAGATATTTTAGAAGCATTAAATACAAATGGCAGTCGCCTAAATTTGGAGCATTCAAGGTGTGTATCCTTTGAAAATAAATGTTTTATTGATTATTGCCTTGAATACAATGAAACATACAAATTGATTGATAATATTGTTGGTCAAAGAAAATCAGTTGAATGGTCTTATAATAGTATTCCACAAGGTGGATGGTTTCTCCCTGGCTTCATAGAATCACACAGAGAAGATAAATACAAAATCTATTATGTGAATGAAAATGGTAGAAAAATCCACAAGGAAAAAATGTTTGCTTATTTTTGGGTTAATGTGTTTATTCCTGAAATGAGAAAATTTTGCTTGAAAAATAAACTAGAAAGAGAGTTGAAATCAAATAACAATAAAACTAGGAGAACCAAGATATGAAACTGATTGATTATAACGATATGCCATCTAGAAATGTTATTTGGTATTTCTCTACTAATAGAAGCTATCCTTACATAGCAAGAAAAGATTTTTCTGATGATACTTTTTTCTCCCGTAATATTGCTGAAAATGAAGTTATAGACATTACAAATAGAGTTATAGATTTATTCAATATGAACAATTCTGATTCGTTTGTTTTTGGTTATCTTCCAGAGCCTTACTACGGACCACAACAAATGTTCGTGGCTGATGAAAAATATTTATTTATTTTTAATGAAGAATTTGAGTGCGATACTGTATTTGAAAAAAGAATTTTAGAGTCGAAGTTAAGAATGGAATTGAAATCAAATAACAATAAAACTAGGAGAACCAAGATATGAAACGAACAGCAGAAGAAACCAGAAAAATTGAATCACTTTATTTCATGAAGCATATTGATGATTACATGTTGCTATTTCCTGAACATGAAGGAACTGTAAAGCATACTGATTTACATAGATTTAGAAAGGCATTAGAGAATGATTCTGAATTGAATTATAAATTGGAGATAATAAAAGAAGTTCGCTCTGTATGTATGGAAAATAAACTATTTCCACGGTTGAAGAAACAATCATCATGAAATCATGTAGGCGAAGCCAAAAAACAGCGAAGCTTTCCCGAAAAAGAAAAAGCCCCATTTATTGGGGCTTTTCTATTATCTGAATCCATATTCTTGAAAATCTATTTATGTTGAAAATATCTCTTATTCTATGTTGACAATATGGCTATTTTTGTTATGGTTTATATGAACAACTAAAATTCAAGGAGAACAAAAATGAATGATATTCAGAAATTTAACAAAACAATACATGTAAAGGTATCAAATGAGTTAAGGGAAGATATGAAGGTTTCAGCAAAGAAATTAGGAATGTCTGTTAGTTCATATCTTCGTTCACTTCACTTGTTTTCAAAACAAAATAAAAACAACAACAAATAAGGTGAAAACATGAAAGCGATAATAAAAATTCTAATGGTGCTTTCTCTTGTTCTAATTCCATCCTTGTCTTTTGCTGGTGATTTGGGGCTAACTCCAATGACAACAGACAAGATGATGATGGTTATGAACTCTATATTTGGGAAACTCGGTGTATTTGGTGGTGAATCATCTGACTCAATGGCTGGTTTAATTGAAATCGTTAATATATCAGCATTATTTTGTGCTGGAATATTGTTTGTTTATTATGTGATTTTCGCCACTGTTGGAACAGCACATGATGGCGAATTTATGGGAAAGAAATTCTCCGGTGTTTATCTTCCAATCAGATTATCTGTAATTTTGTTTTTAATTCCATTGGGGAACGGATACAACAGTATTCAATATTTGACTGGAAAAGTCATTACTGCTGGAATTTCTTTTGCTGATGCTGGTGCTTCAAGATTCATGAGCAATCAAAATCTTATACAAGTTGCTCAAACTGGATTGATTAAGCCAGAAGTTAATAGCTTGGCTTACAATCTTTTTGCTTCTTATGCTTGCATGAATGTGATGAAGCAATTTCAACAGAATTACAGCTATGAAGCTCATATTTTATTTCCAAATATGACCGTTGGAATAACAAAAGAAGATGGAATGAATAATATCATCTATAAATTTGGTGATAAAAATGGTCAAGTTGATGCTTGTGGAACATTAACCGTTTCTAAATGGCAAGCTCCTGCCGTTGATACTAGCCAATCTTTACAGAATGTGGCTACTGGTCCATTAGGTGCTATTACCAATTTAGTTCAAGCTTCTGATGCTGTTAGTAGGATGCAGGCTATTTCTCAAAAAAATCAAGAAGAAACAGCAAATCTTATGAACAAGATGGATACTCTATCTGCTCAATTAGTTTCTTCTGGTGCTCCTATTGACCCAAAATTGATTGCTGATGCTGTTGGTAAATATAGAGAGAATGTAAATTCATTTGCTTCACAACAAATTCTTTCATTAGACCAGTTTAGTGAATTGAAGAAAAGTGTTGACCAAGATGGATTCATTTTCTTGGGTGCTTACTATCAAAAAATCAGTAAATTGATGGATTTAACTAATTCAGCTATTGCCAATGTTCCTGTTGCTTCTGGTGTATCTCATTTTGACGGATACCCATTACATGATGAATGGAGTAAAGCATTAAACAATATTGGTAAAGTTGTTGATTTATCTAGTGCTGGTGTTGTGAATTATGGTGTTGGTGATGAAACAGGTGGTTCTAATGAAAGTTGGTGGGACACCATAAAACATTCAGTCAAAGAAGGATTTTCACCAGTTCCAATAATCAAAAAGCTTTTTACTTCTGCTGGAACAATGACATTCGATAAAAATGAAAATGCTGTATTGAAAGTAGAAAGAATTGGTGGATGGTCTGGTGCTGTTGCTAGTGCTCTATATGTTGGTATCGGTGCTCTTTCTTCTTCAATTGGTAATGCTCCTGGAATTGGAATGTTCTTGAATGTCACACTAATAACATTCATTCCACCAATCATGATGTTTGCTTTTTGGGCTCTTTACATTGTCCCAATGCTTCCATTCTTTATCTGGATTGGATGTATCATGGCTTTGGTAATTTCTTATGCTGAAACTATTATTGGTTCAACGTTATGGACGGTAGCAATTCTTTTTGAAGGTCATGAAGTTATCGGGCAAGGTTCTAACGGATTTAAACAACTTCTATCAATATTATTCAAACCTTTATTGATGGTTGTTGGATTTGCTCTATCTGTTTCAATTGTTCAAATAATTGGTTCATTGATAACATCTATATTTCCTGATGTTTGGAATTTGGCTCAAAGTGATAGTGGATTGTTGACTTATGTATTAGGTATGTTTGCTATGCCTGTTGTTTATGTAGGGATGATGACTTATCTAATCAAGAAATGTTTTGATATTGTCCATGTTCTTCCTGACCAAGTAATCAATTGGATTGGTGGATTAGGTGTTTCAATGAGTGGTCATGGAAAAGAAGCTTCTGGTGCTGGTGCGATTGCTGGTGCTGGTGCTGTTGCTATGGCTTCACAAGGTGCTTCAAAAGCTCTCAACAACAAAATTAACCAAGATAGAATAAACAATGAAAAGAAAATGGCTGATTTTGATAGAAGAACAGATAATCCAGAAACAAGAGAAGAAAGAACTAGAAATAGCAATAAAGCTGAATCTTCAATATTGGATAATCTTGAATACTCTGGAAATACATTGAAAGGGGCACAAGCTCAATCAATGTTGAATAAAGCTGTTAATATGGTTGGTGGTAAAGATTCTGTTGAAGGAAATGAATTCATGAACCAGATGAAGGACTCAATTGAAAGAAATCCTGATTCTAATTTTGAACAACAATTGAATTCAGCAATGAACAAACACCTAATTGATAAATATGGTTCTGGTTCTGGTCGTGTTGTTGCTATGGCTGGTGGTGGTTATTTTACTGATTCAGCAAAAGAAACAATGGGAGTATTTAAATCTGCTCAATCTAGCCTAGATAAAACTGGAATGTCTGATATTGAAGTAAAAGACACTATTTCAACAGCAAATTCTAATGCCATGAATTCATTTGAAACTGACAAGCAATCAGTTAAAAAAGGTGGAAATATGGGATTAGGTGATTATTTCGTGAAGGAAATTAACAAATCACTTCCACAAGATTTAAAAATAGAAGAAAGAAATGTTGAAATGAAACCAACTGTCTATTGACAAATGAAGTAAAGTAGTTAATATCATTTATGAAGTATAGATAATAATGAAGTTCTCCGAAGAAATAAATGGTTCAAGAAAAACTCCTAGAAATAGGGGTTTTCTTGTTTGGTGGATATATTTTCAACAGATAAAGAAAAAGCCCCTTTATGGGGCTTTTTGCTTTCTTTGGAAGGGCAGTATCATGCCTTGATACCCAATGCTTGCTTGAATTTTTCAACATCAAATTCAAGTCGCTTCGCTTGTTCATTGATATGCTTGTAAACCTTCTTGTTAGCCATGATGCCAACAGTGGGAGTAGAAACATGGTCAATAAAGTAAGCTTTGTCCGTAATCAATTCAACGAACTTCGCCACACCCATCTTCTTGATGGCTTCTTTTGCTCCCTTGGAAATTCGCTCACCAGTTTTGATAGCTTCTTCAACTTCCTTACCATCCTTGTCCTTAAACTTGATGGTGGCATATTGGCGAACTTCGGTATTAGCACCACGGGGGAACTTTTCCGAATAATACTTCTTGATTTCTTCATCCGAATATCCACCAGCCGTAATAATTTCAGCGATGGTGTAAACCTTACCATTCAGGAAAGAAAGGTTTTTTGCCTTATCTCGTTGGGCGATTTTTTCACGAACCGAGTTTTTCAGTCCAAGAAGGTTCTTTTCTTCATCGGGTGTTGCTTCAAAATCAGACGATTTTGTTTGAAGCTCTTGAAGTTTGGTGAATTCTTCTTCGGTCAGAACTTCCTTGGCATTATCAAGAAACGACATTTTAGCTTCCTTCAAGTTTGGTTGAATTCAGCCAACCCCGTTAGCTGATGACTACATCATACCACAAGAAGAAAACCCATCAATAAAATTTTTATAATCGAAGAAATTTATTCAATTGATTGAGCACATTAGAACCTTCAACTACATGAAACTTCTTTGATGAACTTCATTATTTTTATTTCTGATTGATGAAAGTTCTTCCCACTGCCAAACCCACATAGGAAGGTTTTGGGGCTGTTTTCTGGTGCGATGGGGTGTCTACCTACTGCGAACCATTCGAACGGCTCTACGGGGCTAGAAATGGCTCTGGTGAAGGTTTCCCCTTGCTGACCTATGGCGAAGCCATGCCCAACAAGGTTCTTTGAGAAATTCAGCAGATGAACCAGCAGAAAAAATCCAGCAAAAATTAAGTGTATGATTTTATGGAGAAAAACATAACTAGGCTGTTAGGTTTCACCAGAAGCAGCCGCCACCGAGCGTGGCGATTTCAAGGCCATGGTCCATTTGCTCGTCCCCCTTCCAGTCGCGGACGCCACGCTGGCTCGCGCAGGCGTCCTGTCTAGGATAAGCACTTGGCGCGCTTGCTGCCGACTTTAAAGCGCCCGGACGGCTTCCAACGTCACTTCAGCGGTGATTGGCTGGACTCCGCTACAATCGCAGGCAACGTTGGCTCGCCTGCTTTGTGCGAAAAACCACCGAAAACATCGCAAACGCGGATTAGGTTGATACGCGTTGAATGCATGGCGGCCATCCCGATATGAAGATCATGGATTTGTGTGAAGCCCGAGACATGGGCATACCCGAGGCCGAGACCCCAATCATGGCGCGCAAGGCCACCGCCCCCGATTTCGATAGCCAGCATTTCAAGCGGGCGCTGTCGCAGTTCGCCACCGGCGTGACCGTGATCACGACGCGCGCGGCCGGCCACCCGCACGCCAACGGCGCACCATTCGTCGGCATCACCGCGAGTTCGTTCAACTCGGTATCGCTCGATCCGCCGCTGGTGCTGTGGAGCATGGCAACCCGCGCCAACAGCCTGCCGATGTTCCGCGACGGCTCGCACTACATCATCAACGTGCTGGCGGCATCGCAGCTCGACCTCTGCCAGCGCTTCGCCACGCTCAAGGGCGACCGGTTCGCCGGCGTCGACTATCGTCTTTCCGCCACCGGATTGCCCATCCTTGCCAACGCGCTGGCATGGTTCGAATGTCACAACCGCAGCCGCTATGACGAAGGCGACCACGTGATTTTCGTCGGCGAGGTCGAACGTTGCGGCATATTCGATACCGGCGGACAGCCGCTGGTATTCCAGGGCGCCCAGTTCTCCACGCTTTCGCCGCTCGACCGCTAGGCTAGCCGCCCGCTTCCTTCACGATCGCCAGCGGCGATCCGTCGGTCTTGATCCGCTGCAGGACGATGTTCGAGCGGATATCCATGACACCCGGCGTGCGATAGAGCCGGTTCACAATGAAGTCCGAGTAGTGCTTCAGGTTGCGCGCCTGAACACGCAGGATGTAGTTGCTGTCCCCCGTGATCACATAGGCCGTGAGCACTTCCGGCCACGTCTGCACGACCGCGTTGAACGTGTCGTGCCACCCCTCCACGTCGTGCCGCATCGATACCTGCACGATGGCCTCGATCTCCAGCCCGAGCTTTTCGGCGTCGAACCACGCGTGGTAGCCGCCGATTACGCCACTCTCTTCCAGCAACCGCACGCGCCGCAGGCACGCCGACGGCGACAGCGCCACGCGGTCGGCCAGATCCTGGTTGCTGATGCGGCCGTTCTCCTGCAGGCACGTCAGGATGCGCAAATCGATCGAATCAAGGTTCATTTCGCAGAATCCACGAATTTCTAGAATTGATACGCAATTTTATGCGAAAGAAGGCCAAATCGACGGCCCATTTCGCAAGGCTTTTTTCGGGTAGTTTGACTATGATGCCCACACACACCGCGCCCGAAAAAAAGCGCAGACGCGAGACACCATGCCCCAAGCCCCCCAACTCCACGACGGTCGCCGCATCTGGGATATTTCCCCAGCCGTTTCGCCCGCCACGCCGGTCTGGCCTGGCGACACACCGTTCCAGCATGACCCGGCCTGGCAACTCGACGAGCATTGCCCGGTGAATGTCGGCCGCATCACGATGTCGCCACACACCGGCGCCCATGCCGACGCCCCGCTGCACTACGCGGCGGATGGCGCGCCGATCGGAGCCGTCCCGCTGGACGCCTACCTGGGCCCGTGCCGGGTGATCCACTGTATTGGCGCAGCACCGCGCGTGGAGCCGCAGCACATCGCGCACGCATTGGCCGGCACGCCACCGCGCGTGCTCTTGCGCACCTACGCGCAAGCGCCGCAAGGCAGTTGGGATTCCGCTTTCTGCGCCGTGGCGCCGGAGACGATCTCGCTGCTGGCCCGCCATGGCGTCCGGCTGATCGGCATCGACACGCCGTCGCTCGATCCCGAAACCTCGAAGACGATGGACGCGCACCACGCCGTGCGTGACCACCAGCTTGCCATTCTGGAAGGCATCGTCCTCGACGAGGTGCCGGCCGGCGACTACGAACTGATCGCGCTGCCGCTGCGCCTGGCCACGCTTGATGCGAGCCCGGTGCGCGCCGTGCTGCGCGAGCTCCCCTGACATTCACGAACCGATTTCGAACGGACGAAGACCGCATGACAACGCTGACCCGAGCACACTGCCAGACGCTGGACCGGGATGACCCGCTCCGCGCACTGCGCGAACAGTTCGCCCTGCCCGAGGGCGTGATCTACCTCGATGGCAACTCGCTGGGCGCACGCCCGCGCGCCGCCGCCGCGCGCGCCGCGGAAGTCGTGAGCGAGGAATGGGGCAATGGCCTGATCCGCAGCTGGAATACCGCGGGCTGGTTCGACCTGCCGCGCCGCCTGGGCAACCTGCTGGCTCCGCTGATCGGCGCCGGCAATGACGAGGTAGTGGTCACCGACACGACATCGATCAACCTGTTCAAGGTGCTGGCGGCCGCGCTGCGCGTGCAGCGCCAGCGCGATCCGGCCCGGCGCGTGATCGTGTCGGAGGCCAGCAACTTCCCGACTGATCTCTATATCGCCCAGGGCCTGGCCGATCTGCTGCAGCAAGGCTATGAAGTCCGGCTGGTCAACAGCCCGGACGAGATCGACGCCGCCGTAGGCGCTGACACCGCCGTGCTGATGCTCACGCACGTCAACTACAAGACCGGCGAGATGCTCGACATGGCCGGCCTGACCGAGCTGGCGCACGCGCGCGGCGTGCTGACCGTTTGGGATCTGGCCCACTCGGCCGGCGCCGTGCCCGTGGCGCTCAATGTGGCCAAGGCCGATTACGCGATCGGCTGCACTTACAAGTACCTGAACGGCGGCCCGGGCTCCCCGGCTTTCGTCTGGGTAGCACCCGCGCTGCGCGACCAGTTCTGGCAGCCGCTGTCGGGCTGGTGGGGCCACGGCGCGCCGTTCGCGATGTCGCCGCAGTACGAACCGGTGCAGGGCATCGGCCGCTTCCTGTGTGGCACGCAGCCGATGACGTCGCTGGCCATGGTCGAATGCGGCCTGGATATCTTCGCGCAGACCAGCATGACCGCGCTGCGCGCCAAGTCGCTGAAGCTGACCGATCTGTTTATCGAACTGGTCGAGGCCCGCTGCGCCACGCACCCGCTCTCGCTGGTCACACCGCGCGACCACACGAAGCGCGGCAGCCAGGTCAGCTTCGCGCACCCCGACGCCTACGCGCTGGTAGCCGCGCTGATCGAGCGTGGCGTCATTGGCGACTATCGCGAGCCGGGCATCGCCCGCTTCGGCTTCACGCCGCTCTACACGAGCTTTACTGAAGTGTGGGACGCCGTCGAGATCATCCGCGACGTGCTCGACAGCGGCGTCTATCGTGACGCGCGCTTTGCCGTGCGGACGGCGGTGACCTGAGCGGGAGTCGATCATGAGCGAATTCAAGGGATGCCCGATGGGGCACGGAGCCGCCCCGCAAAACGGTGATGGCGGTGATAGCGGTGATACCGGCAATGGCTGGCACGGCGCGCAAATGGATTTCGCGCGCGACATGAGCTATGGGGACTACCTGGGCCTGGACCAGATCCTGAGCGCCCAGCATCCGCTGTCTCCGGATCACAACGAGATGCTGTTCATCGTCCAGCACCAGACCACCGAACTCTGGATGAAGCTGATGCTGCACGAGCTGCGCGCGGCGCGTGATGGCGTCAAGTCGGATCAGCTTCAGCCGGCATTCAAAATGCTGGCGCGCGTCTCGCGCATCATGGATCAGCTCGTGCAGGCGTGGAACGTGCTGGCGACGATGACGCCGCCCGAGTACTCGGCGATGCGCCCATACCTGGGGGCATCGTCCGGCTTCCAGTCATACCAGTATCGCGAGATCGAGTTCATCCTCGGCAACAAGAACGCAGCCATGCTGCGTCCGCACGCGCATCGACCCGAACATCTCGAACTGGTGGAGACCGCGCTGCATACGCCGTCGATGTACGACGAGGCCATCCGGCTGATGGCCCGCCGCGGCTTCCAGATCGACCCCGAGGTGGTGGAACGCGACTGGACCCAGCCGACGCAGTACAACGCATCGGTGGAAGCGGCCTGGCTCGAGGTCTACCGCAACCCGTCGGCCCACTGGGAGCTCTACGAACTCGGCGAGAAGTTCGTCGATCTGGAAGACGCGTTCCGGCAATGGCGCTTCCGCCACGTGACCACAGTCGAGCGCGTAATCGGATTCAAGCGCGGCACCGGCGGCACCGAAGGCGTCAGCTATCTGCGCAGGATGCTGGACGTGGTGCTGTTTCCAGAACTGTGGAAACTGCGGACAGACCTGTAGTACCTGCTGGTTTGCTCCCCTCCCCCCAATTCATGGGCGAGGGGAGCGCATAGCTGCGGCACTCAGACTTGTCGCCCGGCCGGGTCCGACAGCCGCGTGGCCAACGCCTGCAACGCAGGCGCCAGCTTCTCCCGAAACACCTCCTCGCCGACGGCGCCATACGATGCGCTGCAGCTGAGCATGTGCAAATCCTTCTCCCCCACCGGACGAAACGCCACCGCGCACGCGTGAATGGCGGGATGCCAGTCACGGAACGACGCCGCATAGCCGTCGCGCTCCGCCGTCGCCAATGCCGCGCGCGTCAGTGCTTCCTGTGCCTTCCATTGTTCCGGGAACGCCTGCGCGAACTCGGCCAGCACGCGATCGCGCCGGGCCTGCGGCAGCGCAGCCAGATAAGCCCGCCCCATCGAACTCGATACCAGCGACAGGCGCGATCCCACGCCCAGGCCGAGCATCGCGCCCGCGTCGTTCCGGATCGACTCCAGGTAGATGACTTCCAGCCGCTCGCGCTTGCCCAGTGACACCGAGACACCGTGCTGCTGCGCGAATGCCAGCATGTGCGGGCGCGCCAGCGCCACCACGCCGGAGGCCGACAGGTACGAGAACCCGAGTGCCAGCACGCCGGCATCGAGCGCATACTTGCCCAGGCTGTCGTCATAGCGAAGGTAGCCAAGCTGCACCAGCGTGCCGGCCAGGCGGCTGACCGTCGCCTTCGGGAAGCCGGTGCGGCGCACGAAATCCTGATTGCCGAGCATGGTCTCGCCCGTGCGGAAACAGCGCAGCAACTCCAGTCCGCGCGCCAGCGCAGTAACGAAGTTCGGATCGCTTTCGCGTTCACGCGGCGCCGGCTCCGCGGCTGGCGCGACGGATTCGGATGAAATGTCCAAGGCGAAACTCCAGATGGGGTTGGTCGATTGCCGAACGCAAATCTCCGGGGCGCGAGATTTCCCCTGTTGCGCCGCGGATCGGTTCGGCTATACTAGCTCATCGGAACAAGGTTCCGCAATGCGGAACTTAAGAAATTCCACCCGATTTCCATTTCGTGTCGTTTTTCCCGGATTGTGTGAAGGCTACAGGCCTTCCTCGCCACACCAAAGAAGGAGACCTCCATGGCTGCCAACGCCGAATTCAACTGGGCTGACCCGCTGTTGCTCGACCAGCAACTGACCGCCGACGAACGCATGGTGCGTGACGCCGCCGCGGCTTACTGCCAGGACAAGCTGATGCCGCGCGTGCTGCAGTCCTTCCGTAACGAGAAGACCGATGTGGAGATCTTCCGCGAGATGGGCGAACTGGGCCTGCTCGGCCCGACCATCCCCGAGCAGTACGGCGGCCCCGGCCTGAACTACGTCAGCTACGGCCTGATCGCGCGTGAAGTGGAGCGCGTGGATTCGGGCTACCGCTCGATGATGAGCGTGCAGTCGTCGCTGGTCATGGTCCCGATCTACGAGTTCGGCACCGAAGCCCAGAAGCAGAAGTACCTGCCCAAGCTGGCCACCGGCGAGTGGATTGGCTGCTTCGGCCTGACCGAACCGAACCATGGCTCGGACCCGGGCTCGATGGTCACGCGCGCCAAGAAGGTGGCTGGCGGCTACGAGCTGACCGGCGCCAAGATGTGGATCACCAACTCGCCGATCGCCGACGTGTTCGTGGTGTGGGCCAAGCTGATGGGCGACGATGGCAAGGAAGCCATCCGCGGTTTCATCCTGGAAAAGGGCTGGAAGGGTCTGTCGGCCCCGGCCATCCACGGCAAGGTTGGCCTGCGCACGTCGATCACCGGTGAAATCGTGCTGGACCAGGTATTCGTGCCGGAAGAGAACATCATGCCGGGCGTCAGCGGCCTGAAGGGTCCGTTCACCTGCCTGAACTCGGCCCGATATGGCATTGCCTGGGGTGCGCTCGGTGCTGCCGAATTCTGCTGGCATACCGCACGCCAGTACACGCTGGACCGCAAGCAGTTCGGCCGCCCGCTGGCCGCCACCCAGCTGGTGCAGAAGAAGCTGGCCGACATGCAGACCGAGATCACGCTGGGCCTGCAAGGCTGCCTGCGCCTGGGCCGCATGAAGGACGAAGGCACCGCCGCGGTGGAAATCACCTCGATCATGAAGCGCAACTCGTGCGGCAAGTCGCTCGACATCGCCCGCGTGGCGCGTGACATGCTCGGCGGCAACGGTATTTCCGACGAGTTCGGCGTGATCCGCCACGTGGTCAACCTCGAGGTGGTCAACACCTACGAAGGCACGCACGACATCCACGCGCTGATCCTGGGTCGCGCGCAAACTGGCCTCCAGGCATTCTTCTGAAGCTGGAAGCATGAAAAAAGCCCGGTCTTGAGTCATCAAGCCGGGCGGAAGCACACTACCAAGGAGACGACGGGCAAGCCCGCCGTTTTACGACATCATTCGAAAGGTCAGTGGCACTGAACCGGGCCCGGGGGCAAACCCCGGGCCCGGTTTTTTCACTTGTTGGGCTGCGGCGTCAGACGCAGGTACGGACGTACGGCCTTGTAACCCTTCGGGAATTTCTGGCGGATGACCTCTTCGTCCTTCAGCGAGGGCACGATCACCACGTCGTCGCCGTCCTGCCAGTTTCCCGGCGTGGCCACGCTGTGATTGTCGGTGAGCTGCAGCGAATCGATGACGCGCAGGATCTCGTTGAAGTTGCGGCCGGTGCTGGCAGGGTATGTAATGATCAGGCGGACCTTCTTCTTCGGGTCGATCACGAACAGCGAACGCACCGTCAGGGTTTCGTTGGCGTTCGGGTGAATCATGTCGTATAGCTCGGACACCTTGCGGTCACCGTCGGCCAGGATCGGGAAGTTGACCGTGGTCGACTGGGTGTCGTTGATGTCCTGGATCCAGCCGTGATGCGATTCCACACTATCCACCGACAGGGCGATCGCCTTGACGTTGCGCTTTGCGAACTCTTCTTTCAGCCGAGCGGTCAGGCCCAGTTCGGTCGTGCACACCGGGGTGTAGTCCGCCGGATGCGAAAACAGGACACCCCAGCCATCGCCGAGCCAATCATGGAAGCGGATGCGGCCTTCGCTCGATTCCTGTTCAAAATCCGGTGCGATATCGCCAAGACGCAGTGCCATCGGGGGTCTCCTGAAACAACAGTAAATAAACGTAAGGAATGACGTGCAAACACAGGGAACCGAGCTTAGTTGGATTGCCTTCCAACCCAAACGAATATAAAGTCACTACAAAATCACTCGAAGTCATAAAGACTTGCGGTGACCACGCTTTGACGTCCCCCTGCCCTGGCTCGCTACGGCCGAAACAAGGGCGTGGCAAGTGACAGCAGTATGGATTTGCGGATTCAGGCTTGAAACGATGGCAGGCCGCCACATATGCTACTTGGACGACAAGAAACGCCACAAGCCAGGGCTGGCAAGGCAAAATGTCACTACTTGAACCAACCGCCCGCAAACAGGAGAAACTAATGAGCGATGTCAAGACCGTTCTGTCCGATGCCGAGGAACTGCTGAAGCAAGCGGCCTCGACCACCGGGGAAAAAGCTGCCGAACTGCGCGAGCGTGGCATGGGCCTGCTGAAGCAAGCCAAGGAAAAGGCCCAGGATCTGCAAGATGCCGTGGTCACCAAGAGCAAGGCCGCCGCACGCGCCACCGATGACTACGTGCATGACCACCCGTGGCGCGCCGTGGGCGTGGCAGCCGGTGTGGGCCTGCTGATCGGTCTGCTGCTGAACCGCAAGTAATACCTATCGCAGCACGGCGTCCTGGCCGCGCATCTGCGCCGGACGCCTTGGCCCGAGGCCCGGTCCGCGGCACTGCCCGCCGCACCGGGACCTTTTCATTGCAGATGCCGCCACTGCGGGCGCATCGATCCTTCGCCGGAGCCGCATGAGCGAATCCCCTTCCCCCAAGTTCCTGGAGTCCGTTCGCAACCTCGCCAGTTCCGTGGTGTCGATGCTCCAGACGCGCCTGGAACTGGCCAGTGTGGAATTGGCCGAGGAGCGCGGCCGGCTGATGAAGGTTGCGCTGCTGGCGTGCTTCGGACTCGTCTTCTTCAGCATGGCGCTGATGACGTTCACGCTGCTGGTCGCCATCGTATTCTGGGAAACCTACCGCTGGCAGGCCCTCGGCATCATCATCCTGGCCTACCTCGCCTGCGCCGCGATCTGCCTGTTGCTGGCGCGCCGCATGGTCCGACGCGCGCCGCCGCTGTTCGAAGCCACGCTGGCCGAGCTCGACAAAGACAGGGAGATGCTGCGCCGATGACCACGCCCGCCGACGATTCGACCAACCTGGGCCAGCGCCACGAGCATGCGCGTCCGGTCCGATTCTCCAAGGAAGTCCGGCTGCCGCTGGAGATCCGCAAGGAACTGCTGATCACTCGCGCGGCGCTGGAACGCTACGACGCCGTGCAGGCGCTGCACAACGTCAAGGGCGGCGTACGCCGGATGACCAGCCTCGGCAACTGGCTGCCAAACCTGACCCACACACCCGGCTGGCTCAAACTGCTGGGTCTGACGCGCGAATATCCGATGGTCAGCACGGCGATCACGCTGGCGCTACCGCTGCTGCGGCGCACACCGATCGGCCGTGTCGCCTGGAAGGTCTCGAAGCTTGGGGTCGTGGCCGGCGCCGGTTATTGGGCCATCAAGACCTGGCAGTCCGTGCGGGGCGTACCGGCGAATGCTGGCACATCAAAAGCGCCTACGCCAACCGCACCGACCGAGGTCGTCGACACCGGCTTCCGCGATCCGCTGGTGAAATCTCCACCGGCAACCTCCACCCCACCCCAATCCTGACTAGCTGACCTCCACGCGATTGCGTCCGGCACGCTTGGCCCGATAGCAGGCCACATCGGCGGCGCCGAGCGCGTCTTCCGTGTTGGAGGTCCGCTCATCGAGCCGGATCAGCCCCACGCTGACGGCGACCGAGAACACATGCCCCCGGCAGATAAAGCGGAACGCAGCAATCGCCTGACGCAGGGATTCCGCCACCCGTTCGCCATCACTCGGCAAGCAGTGTTCGAGCAGCACCGCGAATTCGTCGCCACCCAACCGCGCCAGCGTATCGCTACGGCGTAGCTGCTGGCGCATGAGATCGGCGATCTGGCAGAGCAGTTCGTCCCCGGCGGCATGGCCACACGTATCGTTGACAGCCTTGAACCGATCCAGGTCGAGGTACATCAGCGTGTGCGTGCACCCCTCCTGCCGGGCCCGCAAGATTGCCGTTTCGAGCCTGCGCTCGAACTCGGGCCGATTCACCAGCCCGGTCAACGGATCATGGCTGGCTTCATAGGCCAGCTGGGCCGCCTGCGCGCGTTCCAGGCTGACGTCGTGGAGCACGACCACCACGCCGATGGCCTGCCCAACCTTGTCCCGGATCAGCGCCACGGAAGGTTTGACGACCACTCTCGCCGAAGACTCGCCCGCCGAACGCCGGCTCAGCACCGTGACAGTCTGGCTCGGCCACGTCCCGGCCAGCGCGCGTGGCACCAGATCGGTCACCAGATCGCATGTAACTTCATCGGTCAGCGGACAAACCTGAGGCAGGAAACAACCGGCGGCTTCGGCCTCGGTCCAGCCCGTCATCGCCTCGGCCACCGGGTTGAGCGATTCAATCCGTCCCCAGACATCGGTCGTGATCACTGCCTCGCCAATTGCCTGGAGCGTGACCTGCGCCCGCTCCTTTTCCGTATGCAATTGCGCCTCGAAGCGCTTCCGGTCCGAGATGTCGCTGAGCGAGCCTGCCATGCGCACGGCCTTGCCAACCGCGCTGCGCACCATGCGGCCCCGCGCCCGCATCCAAAGATATCCCCCTGCCTTCTTCCGTAGTCGCAGCTCGATGTCATACGGGGTGCCCTTGCGCATGTGCCCCGACAGGCGGCGCCCCAGCTCGGTGACGTCATCGGGATGGGTCAGTGCCATCAAGGTCTCGACCGCGTGCGGGAGTTCGTTGGCGCGATAGCCGAGCATTTCCGCGCACCGAGGGGAAAAATAGAGTTCTCCGCGATGCGGATGCCAGTCCCACAGGCCGTCGTTGCTGCCGGCCACCGCCAGTTGCAGGCGTTCCTCACTGGTCGACAGTGCGGCGCGTAGCTGCCGCTCCTTGATCATCATGCTGCGTGACACCCACGTGACCCACGCAAGCAACGTCACCGCCACCGCAATCGAGCTCCACGTCAGCAGCGCGCGCACGCGCCGCGAAGCTCTGCCTAGAGTCGAGGAGAATGCCGCCTCCTGGGGTGTCAGCCGATTGTCGATATCGACGATCTCGCGCCGGATAGGCGCCACGCAGCGGGCATCGCAGTCGCCAGCACGAAAGCGCCCGCGCAATGTCCGGGACAGCGTGTCGAGCCGGGCGATATCGACATCGGCTGCCACCCAGATCTCGATAGCTTCGTCGATCTCCGCGACGCCGCGGAACGTGCGGTAGAGCCGGATCATTCCGGAGATGTCGTCGGTATGATTGCCGCCGATCAGCAGCCCTTCGACCGCCCGCGTATGGTCATAGCGCGAATGCTTTTCCAGTTCGATACGCGCCTGACGATCGCCAAGCGGCACGGCGATGGCAGCAAGGTATGCGTCGTAATCGGTATCGAGCTGGCTGCGGGAATAGTTGAGCAAATGCAGGACCGCCGCCTTCTGTCCCTTGGTCCAGAGGCTTTCCCCGGCGACGAAGCTGCGCGCGGCAGATAGCACATCCACGCTGGCAATGCAGAACAAGGCCAGCGCCACAACCACCGGAACGAACGGCCAGATGAGGCTCGACACTTGCTCACCGGCCGGCAGACTACCTTCACCAGCTCGCCGCATTGGAGACTTCCCGTGCCGGACGTTCCGGCACCATCAAACGACTGCGCCGCACCAGATGCGGCACGGCGCAATCATTGTCAGCGAGCCCGCCCGGGGTGTCTCTACCTCAGACTGGGTAATTGAAACGGTTCAACCGCCATGTCAGCCCATCAACACCATAACCAGCATGACGCCATTGACGACGGCGAGCGCGCCGAGGACGAACGTCGCATGTGACATGTGATGCAACCGGTCGGCCAGCAACCGAACCGATGTTGGCGCCACGTTGCGACCCCTGCCGTGTGCCAGTACCCAGGCACACATGCAGAGAACGGCCACCGGCAGGATCAGCCAGGCGAGCACCCAGGGCGGAACGTCACGCGTCGCACGTGCTTGGACGACGGATGTCGCAAGCGTCACTGGCTCATTACGGACAGGGGGCGAGAGCGCCGGGGGCGGCTCCGTCGGCGCAACGGACAATGCCTTGATCGCTGGCGACAACATCGGCGCCGGCGCGGGTACCGGTGCAGGTGCAGGTGCAGGTGCGGCAGTCGGCGGACGGTTCGCCGTCGAAGCCATGGTCCTCGCGGCCGCGGGATGCTCGACAGGTCGCCGAGCAGGCATTCGCCGCCAGTCCGCGAACACCTCGTCGACGCACGTGACCGTCTCGCAGGCGTTGCGCTTCCTGCGCCAGGCCGCGAGATCGGCCGTGCTCAGCGTGCCCGCGTGCAGCATCCGCTGCTGGTCCGCGTAGATGCGTTCGTAGGCAACGTTGAGCATCGCGTACTCGCAGATCAGCCGCTCGCCAGAGGCCAGCCGGGCAGCCGGGCGCGCGCAGTAACTGACCGACGGATCGACACATCGGACGGTACTGGCCTGGTAGTTAGGCGGACAGACGATCTCGGACGCCCGCGCGCTGCTGATGGCTGCGAGGCCCAGGGCAAGAAGAATGGCCAGCCGGCCTGCGAGCCGCTTCATGACATCCTCTCATCGGTCCTTCGCCATGTTGCTTGCGACGACCAGCCTGGAGATATCCGGATTAAATACCATGATCGACTGCGAGCCAAAGCCCGAGACGCTGCCACGCAAGTAGCGCGCGATTGCCGCAACGATCACTTGTGACGTTGCCTGCCCAGCAAGCTCCCGGCCTTCGTTGGCACACGGACGCCGATCACGCCCATCACGCCCGAAGCGCCATCAGCGGCGATGCAATCGGACTCGCACCCCATTGCCCGAGCGGACTGTGACGCGCCCCACCACCTTGGGCACGTGCGTAGGGTCCGCATCCACCCGATAACGGCGCACGATGCTGGCCAGGATCAGTTCGGAGCCAGGCCCCACGATGTCGCTTTGATAACAACCATATTTGCCGCGAAGGGTGCCCGCACCGTCCGCCGCGCCAAGCCACGCGCCTCACCGTTGGCACTTCGTTGACAGCGCCAAAACAAAAAGGGCCTGTGACTTTCGCCACAGGCCCTTCGTAATACTGGTGGGTCGTGCGTGACTCGAACACGCGACCAACGGATTAAAAGTCCGCTGCTCTACCGACTGAGCTAACGACCCGCAAAAACTGAATCGGCGATTATAGGGATGCTCCTACCGACTGTCAAGCCTGACGACTCGCCCGTCGCTTCAGGCCATGCGTTCGAGCCGCCAGATCTGGTACTTGAACGCCAGCACTGCCCCGACGATGATCGCGGCGAAGGCGATGAACGAGCCGACTGCCAACGTCGACACGCCCGACAGCCCCTGCCCCACGGTGCAGCCCAGCGCCGTGACGCCGCCAGCGCCCATCAGGATACCCCCGACCATATGGTTGGCCACATCCTCGGCATTGCCGAATCCCTCCCAACGGAACGTGCGCGAGACCAACGCATAGGCTGCCGCGCCAGCGATTACGCCAAACACGCTGACAATGCCGATCGTCAGCACCTTGCTCTTGTCGCTGAACATCATCAGCCAGTCGAGGGTGTACGCATACGGCGCCACGAAGCTCAAGCTTTCCATGCGACCGCTGTTGCTGGCCACGAACAGCTCCTCGAGCGTGTTCGGGTCCTCGGACACATAGCCGATATGGCCCGATACGTACCACATGCCGACGATGATCAACCCAACCGCCAGACCGCCCAGCAGGTTGTCGAACGTGCGAAAGCCATTGCCGAGCAGCGCCCAGATAACCAGCACGGCGCCGATCACCACACCCAGTGCCAGTTGCAGCGTGCCGCGCGCCAGGCCGGTGCCGTGCGCGATGAGCGACGGCAGATCCTGCGTCGCCGGCAGTGTGACAGCCACGGTATCGACGGTACTCACGCGCACCACGCCGAACAGGCCGCGCAACGTCATATAGGCCGAGAGCCCCAGGAAGACGAACACCACCAGTGACTTCAGGTTGCCGGCGCCAATCCGCACAAGCGTCTTGCTGCCGCAGCCCGACGCCAGCACCATGCCGAAGCCGAACATCAAGCCGCCCACTGCCGTAGACAGCCAGCCGAGCCTGGCCGAGGTGTAGATCGTCTTGGTCGGGTCGATCAGGCCAGCCCAAGCCAGCACGCCAGTGCCAATCATCGCCACGCCAATGGCCATGATCCACATACGCATGCGGCTCCAGTCACCGATGTTGACGATGTCCGAGACGGCGCCCATCGTGCAGAAATGCGTGCGCTGCAGGATCGCGCCAAACAGGAAGGTCAGGACGAAGGTGCTCAGCAGCACGGTGCGCATAAGCGCTGGGATATCGATATCGGGCATGTCGGACCGGGGGTGGCTCGTGGATTTCTGTCTGGAGGGGGCACTCTGGCGGCACCCCTCTCTTCTTTAATCAGTTGGGGGTCTGGTAACGGGTCGGGTCGGGCACGCCGGCGGCCTCGAAGCCGGCCCGGCGAATCCGGCACGAATCGCACACGCCGCACGCGCGGCCATCGTCATCGGCCTTGTAGCACGAGACGGTCAGGCCGTAGTCGACGCCGAGCTTCACGCCAGCGAGAATGATCTCGGCCTTGGTCATGTCGATGATCGGAGCATGCACGTGAAAGCGATCGCCTTCCACGCCAGCCTTCGTGGCCAGGTTGGCCAGCGCCTCATAGGCAGCGACATATTCGGGCCGGCAGTCCGGATAGCCGGAGTAGTCGACGGCATTCGCGCCGAAAAACAGGTCGCGTCCGCCGATTGCCTCGGCCCAGCCAAGCGCCAGCGACAGCATGATCGTATTGCGCGCCGGCACGTAAGTGATCGGAATTCCGCCTGCGGTGCCGTCGGTGGGCACGTCGAGCGCGTCATCGGTCAGGGCTGAGCCACCGAAACGGCGCAGGTCGAGGTCGATGATTTCGTGGCGCTTCGCGCCAAGTTCGGCCGCCACGCGTTTGGCAGCTTCAAGCTCGGACGAATGGCGCTGGCCATAGCGCATGGACAGCGCATAGGTTTCGAAGCCGGCCGCGTTGGCCATGGCGAGGACGGTGGCGGAATCAAGGCCGCCGGAAAGCAGAACGATGGCGCGTTTGGTCATGATGGTTGCGCGCGGAACAAGCGCGCTGTAATACGCCCGGATTGGGCGAAGCGCGTATTTTAGCGCGGCGGCCAGATCAACAGGATCAGGCGCGGCTGATGGCCTGAATCCCACGGCGATTGATATGCGGCAGCCCAAAGAAAAAGGCCCGCTCGCGCGGACCCTTTCCTGGACTACATACCGGTATCGGTTACTTCAGCGTCTTCAGCCGGTTGCTCGCGGCCTGGGCGCCTTCAGTCCCCGGATATTTCGCCACCACGGCTTCCAGTGTCTTCTTGGCCGCGGCCTTCTGGCCAGACTCGAACTGGTTGTTGGCGATGGCGATCATGGCGTCCGGCGCCTTCGGGTGCGTCGGGAAGTTCTTCACCATGGTATCCAGCACGTACGTCGACCCCTTGTAGTCGCGCTGCGCGTAGAGCGAATTGCCGAGCCAGAACTGCGCCAGCGGCAAGTACGGGCTTTGCGGATACTTCTTCGCAAACGCCGAGAAGGCATTGCCCGCGCCCTTGAAGTCGCCCGACTGGAACTGCTTCAGCGCAGCGTCGTACTCCGGCTTCTCGGTCGGTTGGGCGATGCCCTCGCGCCCTTCCACGGTCACCTGCTGCGGCTCGAATTTCTTCAGGCGCGCATCCAGGTCAGCGTAGTAATCCTTCTGCTGCTTCTGCAGCGTATCCACCGTGTTTTGCAGCACTTCATTCTGACCGCGCAGTCGGGCGACCTCTTGGCGCAGACCTTCGAGCTGGTTCTGCGCGTCGAGCAGGGTCCGGCTGTTCTGGTCGATGCGCTGGGATGCCGTGGCCTGGAAACCGTTGAACTGGTCCCGGATCTGGATCACCGCACGGCGCGCCTCGTCGTCGTCAAAGACGCCGGCGTGCGCGGGAATGGCTGCCAGCAGGCCACCGCCGGATACAGCGGCAAGCCATAGCAGCGTGGAAACGCGAGCATTCATGAAGAATTATCCGTGGATCAGTAAACGATATCGGCGCGACGGTTCTCGGCCCACGAGGCATCATCGTGACCGGTTGCCTTCGGCTTTTCCTTGCCCAGGCTCACAGCTTCCATCTGCGAGTCAGGCACACCCATCGCAGCCAGCGAACGGCGCACGGCTTCGGCACGCTTCTGGCCCAATGCCAGGTTGTACTCGCTGGTGCCACGCTCGTCGGTGTTGCCCTGGATCAGGATCTTGCGGCTCTTGTTGCTGCCCAGGTACTGCGAGTGGGCTTGCAGCATGCCTTGGTAGTCCTGCTTCACGGAGTAGCTGTCGAAATCGAAGTACACGCTGCGCTTGGCCAGCGGGCCGTTCGGGTCGTTCAGCGGGTCACGCGAAACATCGACCGGCGCCACATTGCGTGCGTCGGTGGTCGCGCCGGTGCCGGCGCCGGACTTCGATGCGTCGTCGAGCTTCACACCCGAGCTGCAGGCGCCCAGAGCCAGCAGAGCGGCAATGGCGAGCGATTTGGTCATCATTTGGGACATGGCGAGAGACTCCTCTTTTTTACTGCATGAAAGGCCCCCAGGACGGCTCTCGAACAGCGCCGGACTGGAGAGACAGAACCTGCTTGGTGCGTCCGTCCGTGGAGACTGCCGCCAGTACGGAGCGGCCGCCCACGCGGGTGGCATAGAGAATGTACTTGCCGTTGGCCGCGAAGCTCGGGGATTCATCGTTGGTCGTATCGGTGAGCGACGTCACATCACCGTTCGACAGGTCCTGTAGTTGCAGCCTGAAGCCACCGCTGCGCGAAATGTAGGCCAGGTACTTGCCGTCCGGCGATATACGCGGGCTGACGTTGTAGCTGCCCTTGAAGGTCACGCGCTGCGCTGCGCCGGATTCCTCGCCAGACGCCGGCATACGGTAGATCTGCGGCGCGCCGCCGCGATCGCTGGTGAAATAAATGCTACGGCCATCCGGGGAGAACTGCGGCTCCGTATCGATGGCGCTGCTGCGGGTCAGGCGACGCAGGCCTGAGCCATCGGCGTTGACCTGGTAGATCTGCGTGTTGCCGTCGCGGGAGAGCGACACGGCCAGGTGCTGGCCATCGGGCGACCAGGACGGCGCGCTGTTGTTGCCCTTCTGATTCGACACCACAACACGCTTGCCCGTTGCCAGGTCATGCACGTAGACCACCGGCTTCTTGGCTTCGAACGAGACGTAGGCCACGCGGCGGCCATCGGGCGACCACGCGGGGGAGATGATCGGTTCGGTGCTGGTCAGCGCGATCTGGGCGTTCTGGCCATCCGAATCGGAGATCAGAAGCTGGTAGCGATTGCCCACCTTCGACACATACGACAGGCGCGTCGCAAACACACCGCGCTCGCCGAGCAGCTTCTCGTAGATGTAGTCGGCGATCTTATGCGCGGTCACGCGGAGCTGGCCCTGCGTGACGGTGAATGCCAGACCGCCAAGGCTCTGCCCCTTGGCGGTGTCGTACAGGCGGAAACGCACCTCGTACTGGCCATTGCTGGTCGGCGTCACGCTGCCGGCCACGAACGCGTCGGCGCCCTTCGCCTTCCAGCTGCCCAGGTCCACCTGGGCCGATTCGGCCACGGTCGCGCCTGCGGGGTCGACGTTGCGGAAGCGTCCGCTGTTCGTCAGGTCGCTGCGGATGATGGCGGTCAGGTTCTGCGGGGCCTGGGCCTCGCCCTGGAAGTTGGCGGTCGCTACCGGGAACTGGTTCGAGCCGACTCCGGTGATCTCCACGTTCAGTTGCGCGTGCGCCGCGCCCGCCGACATCAATGCCGCAGCCAGCCACGCCATCAAGGCATGGCGACTCTGGTCGCGGGTGGGATTGGCGTTCTGGCGTCGGGATAGCCAGTTGGGGGCCCAAAGCTTTCGCATGCTGCTCCTCAGTCGATTTCAGGTTTCATCGTTGCGGCGGCACAGCAAACACGGCGAGACGGGCGACATGCGGCTTGGCATGGCCCCACAAGCGTACGTATTGCACGCTGCCGGCCGCGTCAGGCAACCATTCATGGTAGCGGTGGGACCTAACGCCCACGATGAAGGTTGCATTATGTTGCAAAACATGGCGTTATCGACACGGTTCGCCCGCTCAATCCTTCGGTTTGAACGTAATCGTGAAGTTTGCGGGTGCCTTGCCGTCCTCATCGCGCGGCAGCGGATCGGAGCGCTGCACTGCACGCAGCACGGCGTTGTCCCAGTCCGAATTACCGCTCGACCTGGTCAGTCGCGCCGACAGCAGCGAACCATCCGGCGCCAGCGAGACCGACACCACGGCTGCGGGATTGCCCTCGACATCGCCACCAAAAATGATGTTCGGCTTTACACGGCGACGCACGCGGTCGGCGTAGCCCGGCGAAGCCTTGCCTCCCGATCCGGCGCCCGAACCCGCGGCGCTGCCGACGCCACCGCCGGACGAAACGCCGCCACCGGCCATTGCCTGCAGGCGGGCCAGTTCGCTCTTGCGCTGGGCATTGGCCGCGGCGTCACGCTTGGCCTTGGCATCGGCGTCGGCCTTCGCCTTGGATTTCTGCTCGGCATCGGCCTTCGCCTTGGCATCCGCGTCAGCCTTGGCCTTCGCCTTCTGATCAGCCTCCGCCTTCGCCTTGGCGTCCGCGGCTTCCTTGCGTTCCTGGTCGGCCTTCTTCTTCGCGTCTTCCTTGCGCTGCGCCTCGATCTGCTGCTGACGCAGGTCTTCCTTGCGCTGGGCTTCCTTCTTTTCCTGGTCTTTCTTTTCCTGGTCTTTCTTTTCCTGGTCTTTCTTTTCCTGGTCTTTCTTTTCCTGTTCCTTCTTCGCCTGGTCCTTGCGCTCCTGCTCCTTGCGCGCGGCCTCCTGCTTCGCCGCTTCGCGCTCGGCGGCCTCTTCGGCCTGCTTGCGCTTCTGGCGTTCCAGGGCGATATCGGCCGCTTCCTCGACCTTGCTGCGCACGGCAGGCTCAGGCGGCGTGGGACGCGGCAGTTCCACCGGGCGCGGCGGAGGTGGTGGTGCAGGCGCGACGTCCGGCACCTCTTCCCAAAGCTCCGCCTCGGCACCCACCGGCGTGCTGCTCTGCCAGTGCACGCCGTAGTACAGCACGATGCCGAGCAGCAGATGCATCACCAGCGCCAACAGGAACGAGCGAAGCGTGCCGCGTTCCTTGACTGGCTGGTACGGATAGGCGGCGGCTTCCACCGCGCGCGCGGGCCGTTGATGCGGATGACGGGACGAAAGGCTGGCCACTTTGAGTTGCGACGTTGGGGCGCTTACTTGGACTTCACCATCAGGCCGACGCGCTTGACGCCATCGGCCTTCAACACGGACATCACGTCGAGCACGGCTTCGTACTTGACGGAGCGGTCGGCGGCGATCACCACCGGCTGGTCCGGATTTTCATTCTGACGCTGGCGCACGAAATCGATCAGGCCGCGCTTGTCGAGCTTGCGCTCGAACGCGTTGCCAGCGTTGTCCTTGCCACGCGCGGTCAGCTCGCCGTCCTCGTGCACGGTGACGATGATCGGCGGCGTCTGTTGCTGCGGTGTGGCATTGGCCACTGACGGCAGGTCCACCACGGCCGGGTTCACGATTGGTGCTGCCACCATGAAGATAACGAGCAGCACGAGCATCACGTCGATATACGGCACGACGTTGATTTCCGCACTGGCCCGACGGCGTGATCCGCCGCGGCGCTGAATGGCTGCCATGACTGGTGCTCCCCCGCTCTCGGTTTAACGCGTCTGGCGCTGAAGGATGTTCAGGAATTCTTCCATGAAGCTTTCGAACCGGATGGCCAGACGGTCGATTTCCGTGGCATACCGGTTGTAGGCGATCACGGCCGGGATAGCTGCAAACAGGCCGATCGCGGTGGCCACGAGTGCCTCGGCGATACCGGGCGCCACTGACGCGAGAGTCGCTTGCTGCACATTCGACAGGCCGCGGAATGCGTTCATGATCCCCCAGACCGTGCCGAACAAGCCGATATAAGGGCTGACCGAACCGACCGACGCCAGGAACGGCAGGTGGGATTCGAGCACGTCCATTTCACGCTGGTACGCGGCGCGCATCGCGCGACGGGCGGCGTCGAGCAGCGCGCCGGCCTCATTGCCGCGTTCGCGTGCCTTCAGGAACTCGCCCATGCCCGATTCGAAGATCCGTTCCAGGGCGCCGGTGTTGTGACGATTGTTGACCGCACTGTTATAGAGCGCCTGCAGGTCGCCGCCTGCCCAGAAATCGCGCTCGAAGCCCTCGGTCTGCGTGCGCGCGGCGCGCAGTGCCAGGTGCTTGCGGAAAATGTAGGTCCACGAGAACAGGGACATCACCAGCAGCAGGGCCATGACGGCCTGTGCCAGCAGACTGGCGTGAAGTACCAGCGAAATGATCGACAGGTCTTGCGTGACGGTCACTGGATTCATCGAGCGTTTTTGATAGTGGCGAGAACAGGGGCAGGAATCGGGGTCGGCCGGAACGTGCTTTTATCGACACATCCGACTCGAATTTGGCCGGCGGCCAGCATCAGCTCGCCACGCCAGGCTTCCTGGGCAAATTGGACCGACGCCGGTCCGACGCGTTCGATATGCGTACGGATCTCGAGCTGGTCGTCCAGCCGGGCGGGCGCATTGTATTCCACAGTGGTGCTGCGGACGATGAAGACCACGCCGGACGAATCCGCGAGGCTCTGCTGTTCGACGCCGAGCGAGCGCAGCCATTCGGTCCTGGCCCGTTCGAAGAATTTGAGGTAGTTGGCGTAGAACACCACGCCGCCTGCGTCGGTATCTTCCCAATACACGCGCAGCGGCCATACGAAATTTGGCATGGCGGGCATTGTAACGGAGTGCACTGGTAAACCCGTGTGTGACTTTGCAACAGCAAGTTGCGAGCCAATCCTCGCCAGGCCTTGCCGGATCAGGGCCGGGCGCACATCCGGGCCGGCCATCGTCTTGCAGCAAGCCGCTTGCTCGCGTAAACTCTGCGGCAACCATTCCACCTTGCGCGACTGGCGAAGTCAGTGGGTACTACCACGAGGAAGCGCAAGTTCATTGGGCGTGATATTCGATGCGCCTGCCGCTCGCCTGGGCAGCGAATGGGAAGCAGGGTGCGCCCTGCACCGGCTGGTCGCGTTTTCGCGCCCCCGGTGCTGGACGCCAGTGCCTTCCCCGCGCGCCCTAATACGCGAAAATCCCGCAATACAGAGTAGCGTCGACAGGCATCCGGTTTTCGTACCGGCCGTGCCATCCGCTCTCCCTTTTAAACAGACGAGTCACGCCATGTTTGAACGTAGCCGCTTCACGATCGAGCAGATCGACCCCGAAGTCTTTGCCGCGATCCAGAAGGAAAACCAGCGTCAGGAAGACCACATCGAACTGATCGCTTCCGAGAACTACACCTCGCCGGCCGTGATGGCCGCCCAGGGTTCGCAGCTCACCAACAAGTACGCCGAAGGCTATCCCGGCAAGCGCTACTACGGCGGTTGCGAGTACGTGGACGTGGTGGAGCAGCTCGCCATCGACCGCGTGAAGCAACTGTTTGGCGCCGAAGCCGCCAACGTGCAGCCGAACTCGGGCTCGCAGGCCAACCAGGGCGTGTTCTTCGCCATGCTCAAGCCGGGCGACACGATCATGGGCATGAGCCTGGCCGAAGGCGGTCACCTGACCCACGGCATGGCGCTGAACATGAGCGGCAAGTGGTTCAACGTGGTCAGCTACGGCCTGAACGCGCAGGAAGACATCGACTACGACGCGCTTGAAAAGCTGGCCCACGAGAAGAAGCCGAAGCTGATCATCGCCGGCGCATCGGCTTTCGCGCTGCGCATCGACTTCGAACGCATCGCCAAGGTTGCCAAGGCTGTTGGTGCCTACTTCATGGTGGACATGGCCCACTATGCCGGCCTGATCGCCGCCGGTGTGTACCCGAACCCGGTGCCGCACGCCGACTTCGTGACCACCACCACCCACAAGAGCCTGCGTGGCCCGCGCGGTGGCGTGATCCTGATGAAGGCCGAGCATGAGAAGGCCATCAACTCGGCCATCTTCCCGGGCATCCAGGGTGGTCCGCTGATGCACGTGATTGCCGGCAAGGCCGTGGCCTTCAAGGAAGCGCTGCAGCCGGACTTCAAGGCGTATCAGGAACAGGTGGTCAAGAACGCCGCCGCACTGGCCGAAACGCTGATCGCCCGCGGTCTGCGCATCGTATCGGGCCGTACGGAAAGCCACGTGATGCTGGTGGACCTGCGCGCCAAGAAGATCACCGGCAAGGAAGCCGAGAAGATCCTCGGCGACGCCCATATCACGGTGAACAAGAACGCGATCCCGAACGATCCGGAAAAGCCGTTCGTCACCTCGGGCATCCGCCTGGGCTCGCCGGCCATGACCACGCGCGGCTTCAAGGAAGAAGAAGCCCGCCAGGTGGCCAACCTGATCGCCGACGTGCTGGACAACCCGCACGATGAGGCCAACATCGCCGCCGTGCGCGAACAGGTTGCCGCACTGACCCGTCGCTTCCCGGTCTACGGCTGATTCGCCAGTCGATCGCGTTATAGTTAGCGCACACGAACGGCGCTGCCACCTCTGAGGTGGCAGCGCCGTTTCAACAACCAGCACGACCGCAACAGAAATCGAAGATGCAAAATGCGGTCAGGCTCTTACTTTCAGGTGGTCAGGCATGAAATGCCCCTTCTGCGGTCATTCCAGCACTCAGGTTCTTGACAGCCGCGTCTCGGAAGATGGCGATACCGTGCGCCGCCGACGCCGCTGTGAAGCCTGCGACCGCCGCTTCACCACCTACGAGCGGATCGAGCTGTTCTTTCCCGCCATCGTCAAGAAAAATGGCTCGCGCGTGGACTACGCGCGTGCCAAGCTCAAGGATTCGATGCGGCTGGCACTGCGCAAGCGGCCAGTTTCCGCCGAGGCCATCGACGAAGCGATCACTCGCATCGAAGAAAAACTGCTGGCTCTGGGCGAGAAGGAGATCCCGAGCAGCCAGGTCGGCGAACTGGTCATGCGTGAGCTTCGCAAGCTCGACAAGATCGCCTATATCCGCTTTGCCTCCGTGTATCGCAGCTTCGAGGACGTTTCCGAATTCCGGGAAATGCTCGACGAATTCTCGTCATCTACCCCACGAAAGGGGTAATAAGGACCGCAAAAAAGCTGGCTGATCACCACTTGCCGCTCTTGGCTAGAGACAGGCAAGCGAGCGCGCGTGCAAGTCCGCCTCATGGCGCGTGCGCAAACCCGGACCTCTAAAGCCCAACTTGCGTGATGCCACGCCCTTGGCGACTCTGGCACTCCCTCAGATGTTTCCGGGCTCGACTCGGAAACACACTGACACCAATCCTCCACAGCCAGACACGTCCTGACACCATCCCCGCCGTTATCGTGGCCTTCCGTTCTAATCGAACCGATACGCCATGGTTGCCCGCCTTCCCCCCCGTTCCCCTTCATTGACTTCGTGCCGAGGTCACGTTCTGTTCGAAGCATTGCTGAGCCTGGCCTTCATCGGCCTGGGCGCGATACCGCTGGGGATGCTCGGCACGGTCTCGCTGCGCTGGACCGCTGAACAGGAACGCCTGACCACCGCTCTGATGCGGGCCGCTGAACTGGCCGAAGCAAGTGCAATGGCATTGCAGCCACCCGGCAACGATGCGCTCCCGATCCCACTTTGCGGATTGCCCGAGCAGAAAGAGCGTTGCGTGCCAGACAAACGCCTCGCGATCGCAACCATCGAGAGCCGTTCTCCGACGGATGCAGCCGGAGTCGCCACCATGCCTACCCGGCTGGCATTGTGGGTCGCGCCATGAGGGCAAGATCGCAGCATCACGGCTTCACCTTGGTGGGCATGATGATCGGTGTCGCGCTTGGCACGATTGCAATGCTCGCTGCGCTGACCATGTGGCAAGTCATGCGGGACGCCTATGCCAGTGTGGCAGACGGGATCGAGATCGAAGAGCGCGGTCAGCGCGCATTGGCCATCATCGCCCATGCGATCCGGCATGCGGGCTGGATTCCCGCGCATGTTGCGCTGGAGCCCGCACACCCCGCCCCACAGGCGCCGCTTGAAGGCCGTGACGATTGTGGTGCGCCGTCGATCGACGACGGGATGGAATGTGGGCGACGCGGCGTCCGCGGCAGCGATGCACTGCTCGTGCGGTTTTCCGGCAGCGGTCGCGCAACCGATCCAAGCCTGGCCGACGGCACGATGACTGACTGCAGTGGCTACGCGCTGCCCGCAAGAACAGTTGGCGACGGCATCGCACCGCCGGCACACCATGCCGCGACCAACGTCTTCTATATCGGCAAGGGTAGCGACGGCGTTCCCCAGTTGCTGTGCCGTTACCCGCGCCGCAGCGACAACCGCGCGCAGGCACACGCCTACACATCCGGCACCCTTGTGCGCGGCGTCGAGTCGATGCAATTGCGTTTCGGCATGGTCGATGAGGGCGATGGCCAAGGCGAGAGTGAGCGCGTCTCCGCTCTGCTTGACGCTCAAGACGTGGCGCGACAGCGACAACTCGCCTGGCATCACGTGCGAGCGGTACAGGTCACGCTCGTCGTCCAGGGACAGCGCCCGACTGTCAGTCGCGCGCCGAGACAACGAACCCTCACCACGACTGTTCGTCTACGCAATCCGTCTCGATGCCGGGAAGCCCTATGCTGAACCTCCGCGCACATTCCGGTGCGGCGCTGCTGGCGTTCCTCTCCACCCTGCTGCTGATGATGGCTAGCATCGGCGCCGCCGCCGCGCACCTGCTGTTTGCCGGGCGAAGCATGACGAGCCAGTGGCTGGACCGCGAGATTGCATTCCGCGCGGCCGAGGTGGCGCTACTCGACGCGGAAGCGGATCTCATCGCCGCCATCGCGGAGGTCGGCGGCGAGCGACTGGCGTCATGGCCAACGCCCGGAACGTGTGGGACGGGAGCACAACGCGGACTGTGCATGGCCGATGGCGACATGACGGCATGGATGCCTTGGCTCAAGGGCAATTTGCCGGCAGATCTCGGCATCGATGCCGGTACGTTCACGGGTATCACCATGCCAATCCTGCCCGCCGATGTCATCGGAGCGACTACGGCACCTCGTTACGTGATCGAACCCCTTGAGGATCGAACTGGCCTGACAGCCGACGCCTGGCCGCGCTTTCGCATCACGGCGTTGGGCTTTGGGCGCGACACCGGCGTCCGAGCACTGCTCCAGACGGAGTTCCAGCCGTGATGCACCATCGCACATGCTTCGGCGGCATCGTCATCCTGGTACTTTGGCTGAGCATGACCGCCCCCAGCCATGGCTCCACGACCGGTCAGCTTCCGCTCAGCTATCGCATCTCGGCAGGCAGTTTTCCATGGACCGGCCGGCTCCATGCAGTCGTCTTCCGCACCGCGCGCATCCACACTTCCACCGTGCTCACGAAATGGGAGGCGGGCGCCGAGCTCGACTGGCGCGATACCGCTTCGCGCAGGCTATACCTCGGTGGCGATCACCTTGTGCCACTCCATTGGCACACCATTGACGCCGACGCCCAGGCAGTACTTCGCACCCCCGAGCCCAGTGGCAATGGCACGAGGCGACTTGCATGGTTGCGAGGCGACAGGACGGACGCCACACTTCGCCCGCGCGACACGCGATTGGCCAGCGGCGCCGGCGCCCGCGTGCGCGTTGTGGCAGCCCCAGCCTGGCTGCCGATGCAACCGGGACACGCCCAATTTCGCCTGCGTCACGCAAGCCGCCCGGTCACCGTCTGGATCGGTACGCGCGACGGCATCGTGCATGGCTTCGATGCCGTGACCGGCAAGGAGCTTGCAGGATTCCTCCCGCGCGCCGCGCTAGCTGGTTCCGCCGCCCTCACCGTACCGGGTGGCGCCATGCCCGTGGCGCCTTGCCCGCGCCCGGACAGCATCGACGCGGATCCATCCGGAGTCTGGCGGACGCTGTTGTTGTGCGGCATCCCGTCGACGGACAGGCAGCCGGCCGCCGTGTTCGCCCTGGATGTCTCGTCACCGGAAAGCGAAGCGCCGATCCGGCTGCTCTGGGAGATTCCTGCTTCCGAGACGTTGCCATTGACAGGCCAGGGCCCGATACGCGCACTCATGTGGATCGAACACGGCGCACGTCGCTGGGCCGCGCTGACCATTGTCACCGCGGCGCCGGAAGCCAGCTCACCTGCCGGGATTGCCTTGCTGCCGCTTGACCGGCCCATCGTGAATGGACTCCCATCCGGCACAGTGCCAAGGCTATATCTGCCCTCGACCGGATGCGGTGCCGACACCACCGGGACCCGGCTGCTCGCAGCCAGCGTACTTGCCAACGCAAGTGGCCACGCTCGTGCCGCCTACGTCGTCGACGACACGGGCAGACTTTGGCGATTCGGACTCGATCACCTTGGCGCGACGCAGCAGGCGGAGTCAGCACGATGCCTGCATCGTCAGCGCGGAAGTGCCACCGCCGAGGCACCAATCGTCATGCATCCGTCCAGCGGACCGCTCGTCATCTACGCGGGCGGTGGCGAGCTTTCCGCAATTCCCGATGGGCGCGGTCCGCGCGGCACCCCCTCGCGGATCGACGCCAGCGTGTCAGGCGATGGCGTGATCTTCCGAACGGGCCAGCCCCAATTGGACACCGGCGCGAATGGCTGGACTCTTGCACTCCCCCATCCTGGGGAATCGATCACGACGCTGGACGACGTTGGCCCTGCGCATCTGAGCTTCACCACGCTAACACCCGACGGGCGCACTCGCAGCTACCTGATCGAAGCGGCCAGCGGAGAGTCGGTCATGCAAACGGCCCCGGACGGCACGCTCGTGCGCGCCGTAACCGGTGTGCCGTTCGATGACCGGTTCGGCACACCAATCGCCGTGGCATCGCCAACCTCGAACGGCGGGCCGGTCGTGCCCGGCAGCTCGACCTTCGACACATTCGAACTCGGCATCTGGCAGGTCGACGGCAACACCGCGCATCTCGCGCAGAACACGCACTATCGGCGCCGGCGCGGACGCCTTGGCTGGCGCGAACTGATCCGGACCGAGCCATGAACCTCGCTCAACTCGCTCACCCTAGAAGCATCAGTGGCCGCCAAACCGGCTTCAGTCTTGCCGAACTACTGGTGACCCTGCTGATCGCCGCAATCCTGTCGATGCTGGCGATGCCCGCATGGCGGCATCATCTGGAACGCGCGTGGCGCGTACAGGCACGGGCCGAGCTGGTTTCCGCGATGCTCGCACTCGAGCGGCACGCCCTGCTCACCACCTCGTTCGCCAGCACACCGGGCGCGGCGACACCAGCCGGCCAGTGGCCGCGTCCCGTACCGCCCCCACCAGCCCGCACGCGCCACTGGCTGACTGCCACAAGCTGTGCCGGACTCGATCTGTCGCGTTGTGTGGAGATACGCGCCACGCCAGTGCATGTGGACAAAGCGTGTGGCACGCTGGTCCTGCGCAGCAATGGCGAGTGGCTCTCCATGCCCACGGCGGACGCCGCCGCCATTCCGTTGCCTTGGGAGTGCTGACATGCGAACCACAGGCCACGCGTCCCGAAACGCCAAACGCGGCGCCACCTTGCCCGAACTGCTGATCTCGTTGGCCATCAGCGCGATCCTGGCCATCGCCGCGTGGCCGGTGCTTCGCAACCTGACTGCGGAGCAGACGGTGGCCCATGCCGCGGACCGGCTGGCCGCGTCACTGGCGCTGGCACGCACAATCGCGGCCAGTCGCCGCGTTGAAGTGCGTATCGGCCCCCTGGCAGGCGCCCACACGCTGGATGGCGGCTGGCAGTTGGACAGTGACATGGAGCCTTCGCTCGCGGTCGTCAGAGCCAGCGACCCGTGCCTGCGGATCACGCTCCGCAGCACGGCGGGCCCTGCCGGCGCACAAAGCCTGCGCTTGACACCTGTGGGATACTCACGGTCTGAGCAAGGCGGCTTTCTGGCCGCCACGTTCCAGTTGCGCTGCCACCGCGCGCAGCGACAGGTCCGGCTCGGTGCCCAGGGGCGCATCCGGATCTGCCGGCCCGGCATCGATGTCGATTGCGACTGACCGGACCGGATTCCCGACAAACCCTTTGGCCAGAATCCCACGCCATGTTTTCCGCCGCTGACTACACCGCCATGGAACAGGCCCTCGCGCTCGCCGCGCGTGGCATGTTCACCACCACGCCGAACCCTCGTGTCGGCTGCGTGCTGATGAAGGACGGGGTGGTCATCGGGGAAGGCTACACGCAACCGGCCGGCCAGGATCATGCCGAGATCCAGGCCATGAAGGATGCGATCTCGCGCGGCCATGATCCCGCTGGCGCCACCGCCTACGTCACGCTGGAACCGTGCAGCCACTTCGGCCGCACGCCACCATGTGCCGACGCGCTGGTACGCGCTGGTATCGCGCGCGTGGTGGCTGCCATGGAAGATCCGAATCCCACCGTATCCGGCCGTGGCCTGCAGCGCTTGCGCGACGCGGGCATCGACGTCCGCTGCGGGCTGCTGGAAAAGGAAGCGCGGGATCTCAATATCGGCTTTATCTCGCGCATGACGCGCGGACTTCCCTGGGTGCGCGTCAAGGTAGCTGCATCCCTCGACGGCGGCACTGCGCTGCACGATGGTACGAGCCAGTGGATCACCGGCCAGCCCGCACGCGACGACGGGCACGCCTGGCGCGCCCGGGCCTGCGCCATCCTGACCGGTATCGGCACCGTCCGCGATGACAATCCGGCACTGACCGTGCGTGCCATCCCGACGCCGCGGCAGCCGCAGCGCGTGCTTGTCGACTCACGGCTTGAAGTGCCGCTCGACGCGCAGATCCTCAACCGCGATACCGGCGACTTCGCCAAACCCGTGCTGGTCTTCTGTGCCATCGAAGACAAGGCCCGCCAGCGCGCGCTCGAGGCACGTGGCGTCGAAGTCGTGGTACTGCCCAATCCGCATGGCAAGGTGGAACTGCGCCGCATGCTGGAGGAACTCGCGCGGCGAGGCATCAACGAACTCCACGTGGAAGCGGGTTTCAAGCTCAACGGCTCACTGATCCGCGAAGGCTGCGCGGACGAACTGCTGGTCTACCTGGCGCCGAAGCTGCTTGGCGACGCGCAGGGCATGTTCAACCTGCCGCCGCTGTCGAAGCTTGAGGACGCGACCGAATTCCGCTGGCACGAAGTGCGCCAGATTGGCGACGATTTGCGCCTGATCGCGCGCCGCGCCGACACCCAACACTGAACGAACACACACATCGAAGAGGCAAGCATGTTTACTGGCATCGTGGCGGCGGTTGGCCGCATCGAATCCGTCTCCCCGCTCGGTGACGTCAACGCAGGCGTGCGCCTGCGCGTGGCGGCCGGCGATCTCGACCTGTCCGACGTCGGCATCGGCGACAGTATCGCCATCCAGGGCGCGTGCATGACCGTGGTAACGCTGGGCGCGGGCCAATTTGACGTCGACGTCTCACGCGAATCGCTCGACAAGACCGTCGGCCTCGACCAGCCAGGCCGCGTCAATCTGGAAAAGGCGCTGCGTCTGGCCGACCGCTTGGGCGGGCACCTGGTGTCGGGTCACGTGGACGGACTTGGCGAGGTCGTTCGCTTTGCACCGGTGGGCGAATCGCATGAGCTCCGTATCCGCGCGCCGCGCGAGCTGGGCCGCTATCTGGCCTACAAGGGATCGGTGGTGGTCAACGGCGTGTCGCTGACCGTCAACAACGTCAGCGATGAAGCCGACGGCTGCGTGTTCTCGATCAACCTGATTCCGCATACCGTGGAAGTCACCACGCTCAACGAGCTGGCACCGGGCAAGCGCGTGAACCTCGAGATCGACCTGATCGCGCGGTACGTGGAACGAATGCTGTCGGCATCCGCCGACGCGGGACAACCGCTGGTCTGACAATCGATGGCGCCGGTAGCTGCCGGCGCCTCCTCCCGGCGCGCCCCGACGTCCACCGGCGCAATACAGAACGGCCACTGGCAATTCGATTGCCAGTGGCCGTTCGCTCTTGCTGCGCTGCGTGAGGCTCAGACCTTGATGTCGATGTTCTGACCCAGATGCGGCGGATTGCTGCCGGCCGATCCAACACCGGGCATGGATTGCAGCAGTTGGGCCACGCCCTGCGACTGCAGGTCGAGCGTCTTGCGTAGCATCGTGAGGCCTACGGGATCACTACCTGGGTCTGAGGCGTTCAGCGAACTGACGATGGAATTGATCATTGGGTTCTGCCTGATTCAAGTTTGACAAGTGCGGCACGGCAGGCGCGAACACTTGCGCCATTCAGCCGCATCCATGTTTTCGGCAGAATTCCGGCATGACTTGAGCGGGGATCTATGAGCGCGGGTCATTGAGCGCGGGTCTTTTACTCGTCGCCCTTCTCGCCCACCGTCTCCGCAGCCTTGCGCGTGGCAATCCAGTCGCCAATCGCCCGCATGACCACCTGTTCGCGTCCCACGAAACCATGCTGGGAGAACGCCTCGCAAGGCTCTCCACGCGCGCCCTTCGACCCCAGCACCGTGATCAATGGAATGTTTCCACGCCGGGCCACGATACTCCGGTACTGCGTCAGCGGACACGGGTCATCTTGATGGTGGACAAACAGCTGATCGACATGCGTCGCCGTCCAGTCGAAGTTCCACATCGGCAGGCCGTGCGCATTGCGATTGCGGCCTGCGCGTGGGTCAGTAATAGTGGACGTGTGCACCGCGCCGTCGATGCGGCCGTCGAGCTTGCGCGCCAGGAAGGCGCTCGACACGGTGCCATAGCTCGTGCCGATCAGGTAGACCTTGCCAATGCCAAGGTCCGCCTTGAGCTTGTCGATCGCCGCGCCAACGTCGACTGCATACTGGTCCGACGTCCGGTAGTCGTCATCGCAGTTGCTCCAGCGGTCCTTCGGGCAGTCGACCATCACCGTCATCACCTGATCGCTCACCAGATGCCGGCGCGCGCGCACCAAGAAGTTGCCGCGAAGCTGATAGACCGGCGCCCCGTTCTGGACTTCGACCCGCAATACGCCGGGATAGCCCGGAAACAGCAGCGCCGCCGTCGAAGGACTGGAACCGGGCTTCTTGCTGACCACCAGACTCAGTTCTGTGCCGCGCGGCAGGCTTACCGTCGTGACGCTCTCCTCGAGCACGGGTTCCTGCGCCATCGTGCGAGGACTCAGGAAGACACCCAGACACAGCGCGACGATCGTCATTACGTATCTCATGTTCTCCCCCTCTCCGCTCAGTGCGCTCGATGCGCTCGATGCGCTCGGTGCGCTCGGTGCGCTCGGTGCGCATTCGCTCCGGTCAGGCCGCCCCTGACGGCGCAAACCTCGGCGCGCCCGCCACGTCCAGCGCTCCATCCTCCTGGACGATGAACACACCGCGCGCCACGTTGTGTGGGTGCCGCGCCGCTTCCGCGATGCTCAGCACCGGCGCATAGCAAACGTCAGTGCCGCCAAGCAACGCGTCCCAGTGCGCGCGCGGCTCGCTCGCGAAGAGCCTGGTGAAACGCTGCTTCAACGCCGGCCAGGCCGCGTGGTCATACTGCGCGGCGGGATCGACGTCGGTCATGCCGAGCCGCTCCAGCAACAACGCATAGAACTGCGGCTCCAGCGCGCCGATCGTGATGAATCCACCGTCGGCACAGCCATACACATCATAGAACGGCGATTGATGGAACGGGCTGGGTGTGGGGCCATCGAGCTGGCCGTTATTGCGCACCCACACCGCGATGCCGCCGAGCATCGCCACCATGTCGACGATGGCACCATCGACCACACGCCCGCGCCCCGAGGCACGGGCGTCAAGCAGGGCGCAGACGACACCAAACGCCAGCCCCAGCGCGCCGCCCGCATCGCCGACCACGGTGGGCGGGATCATCGGCGCCTCGCCCGGGCGGGCCGACAGCGACAACATGCCCGTCAGCGCCACGTAGTTGAGGTCGTGTCCGGCGGTCTGCGCGAGCGGGCCGGACTGGCCCCACCCCGTCATGCGCCCATAGACCAGCTTTGGATTGCGGGCGGCGCAGTCGGCCGGGCCCAGGCCCAGCCGCTCCATCACACCCGGACGGTTACCTTCGATCAAGGCATCGGCGCCGTCCACCAACCGCGTTGCCTCGGCCAGATCGTCGGGCTGTTTCAGATCGAGTGGCACGATGACCTTGCCGCGCCGCAGCGGGCTGGGCTTGTCACCACCTAGCTGGTCGGCCACGGCCACCCGCTGGCGCCGCGCGACGACCGTCACCTCCGCCCCCATGTCGGCCAGCATCCGGCCCGCCAGCGGCCCAGGGCCGATTCCTTCAAATTCGACAATGCGGATGCCCTGCAGCGGCGGTGTCATGCGCGATCTCCTTGGATGGCAAAAGTCATGGCTTCAGGTATGACGCTTAGCGCACCCCGATGCAACCGGGACCAACCCGGATGCGGTGGCGTCGCGGCGCCCGGGGCCAGAGCGGGCCCGCCATGCACGGCTTGGCGTACAATAGCGGCCTTGATTTCGCCGGCATCGTCGCATCCCGCCGCCGGCCCTGCCCGCCAAAAAGCATCCCGCTCGCCATTCATACGTCGCCCCAATCATGACTATCTCTCGTATCGAAGACATCATTGCCGACATTCGTGCCGGCCGCATGGTCATCCTTGTGGACGAGGAAGATCGTGAAAACGAGGGCGACCTTGTCCTGGCGGCCGATTTCGTGACGCCGGAAGCGATCAACTTCATGGCCAAGTACGGCCGCGGCCTGATCTGCCTGACGCTGACCGCCGAACGCTGCCGCCAGCTTGAGCTGTATCCGATGGTGTCACGCAACGGCACTGTGCATGGCACCAACTTCACGGTATCCATCGAAGCCGCCGAAGGCGTGACCACCGGCATCTCGGCAGCCGACCGTTCCCGCACTGTCCAGGCCGCCGTGGCCCGTGACGCCCGCGCGAGCGACCTGGTGCAGCCCGGTCACATCTTCCCGCTGACAGCCCAGCCTGGCGGCGTGCTGATCCGCGCCGGCCATACCGAGGCTGGCTGCGACCTTGGCACCCTGGCTGGCCTGACGCCCGCCGCGGTGATCTGCGAAATCATGAAGGACGACGGTACGATGGCCCGGCTGCCGGACCTGATCGAGTTCGCGCGCGAGCACGACCTCAAGATCGGAACGATCGCCGACCTGATCCACTACCGCAGCCGCACCGAAAGCATCATCGAACGGGTGGGCGAGCGCGACATGCAAACGCCGTGGGGCACGTTCCACAGCGTGCTGTATCGCGACAAGCCGTCCGGCCGCGCCCATGTGGCGTTGGTCAAGGGCAAGCCCCAGCCGGACCGCGAGACACTGGTGCGCGTGCACGAGCCGTTGTCGGTGCTCGACCTGCTGGAAGCCGGCCACACCACCCATTCGTGGAGCCTGCCCGCCGCGCTCGAAGTGCTGCATGGCGCCGAACATGGCGTGATGGTGCTGCTGAACTGCGGCGACTCGCCGGAAATGCTGTTCGAGCAGTTCGCCGCGCTGGATGCTCCGGAGAACCGTCCGCGCCGCAAGCCGGACCTGCGCACCTACGGCGTGGGCGCGCAGATCCTGCGCGACATCGGCGTGGGCAAGATGCGCGTGCTGGGTTCGCCGCAGAAGATGCCGAGCATGACCGGTTACGAACTCGAGATCGTTGGCTGCCAGCCGATGAGCGGCGAGTCGAATCGCGGCTGACCGGGAACGGATCGTACCGATTGACCCGGCAGCGGCGCATCCGCGCGGCTGCCTGACCGAATCACTGGAGAAATAACAATGGATCACGGCTTCTACGAGAGCAACCTCGACGGTGAAGGCCTGCGTATCGGCATCGTGCAGGCGCGTTTCAACGAGCCCGTCTGCGACGAACTGCGCGAGGCCTGCATGGCGGAACTGCAAAAGCTGGGCGTCGAAGGTGAAGACACGCTGCTGGTGACCGTGCCGGGCGCACTGGAAGTGCCGCTGGCGCTGCAGAAAATGGCCGAAAGCGGCCAGTTCGACGCGCTGGTCGCGCTGGGCGCGGTGGTGCGTGGCGAAACGTATCACTTCGAGCTGGTCTCGAATGAATCCGGCGCCGGTATCACCCGCGTGGGCCTCGATTTCAACGTGCCCATCGCCAACGGCATCCTGACCGTCGACACCGACGCCCAGGCCCATGCCCGCACCCGCGAGAAGGGCCGCGATTGCGCCCGCGCCGCAGTGGAAATGGCCAACCTGGTGGTCGCGCTCGATTCGCTGCGCGAGCATGGCGCAGAAGACGCAGAAGACGAGGAAGATGATGAGTGACGCGCCCGACACCGGCGACAAGGGCGAGGCAGCCGGCAAGCCGGCTGGCGCCAAGCCCCGCACCGAGCCGAAGGCACCGCCGAAGAGCGCGCGTCGCCGTTCGCGCGAGCTGGCCTTGCAGGGCCTGTACCAGTGGCTGCTGAATCGCAACGATATCGGTGCCATCCAGGCTCATCTGCACGATGCCCAAGGCTTTAACAAGGCCGACCGCGAGCACTTCGACGCCCTGCTGGGTGGCGCCGTGCGCGAGGAAGCACGTCTGACGGCGGCCTTCGAGCCGTTCCTGGACCGCACGGTCGACGAACTGTCGCCGGTCGAGCGCGCCGCGCTGCTGGTTGGCAGCTACGAACTCGTGCACTGCCTGGACATTCCGTACAAGGTCGTGATCAACGAAGCTGTCGAACTGACCAAGACCTTCGGCGGCGTGGAAGGCTACAAGTACGTCAACGGCGTGCTCGACAAGCTGGCCGCGCAGGTGCGGGCGCCAGAAGTATCAGCTCGACGTTAATTCGCGCATTTAAAACAGATGTTGCATTTCGGTGCGCGGCATTCGAATATGCTCAGCACCGGCAAAACACCCGCCCCGGCGGGTGTTTTCGTTTGGTCACCCGATGTTCGGCGGGCGCAACCGATGACGATGCGCCATGCCATCCCTTCTCTGACTCTCTGACGGGCCAGTCCCGATTGCCATGGATCTTCAGCGCCTTGCCACCGCTTCCCGCCTCGCCAACATCGACGCCTTCCACGTGATGGAGTTGGCCAAGCAGGCCGCCGAACTCGAACGCGCCGGGCGCCACATCATCCATATGGGTATCGGCGAGCCCGACTTCACGGCTGCCGCGCCGGTCATTCACGCTGCCGAAGCCGCGATGCGCCGCGGTGTCACCCAGTACACGGGCGCGCTTGGCATCCACGCGCTGCGTGAAGCCATCGCTGGCTACTACAAGACGTCCTATGGAATCGATGTCCCGGCCCGACGCGTGATTGTCACGGCCGGCGCCTCGGGCGCGCTGTTGCTGGCCTGCGCCGTACTCGTCGAGATCGGCGCCGAGGTGTTGATGCCGGACCCGAGCTACCCCTGCAACCGGCATTTCGTGGCGGCATTCGATGGCCACGCGAAGATGATCCCGAGCGGCCCGGAAGAACGTTTCCAGCTCACGGCGGCCCAGGTGATCGAGCACTGGGGCGAGAACACGCGGGGCGTGCTGCTGGCATCGCCGTCGAACCCGACCGGCACGTCGATCCTGCCCGACGAACTCAAGGCCATCCTGGCCGAGGTCCGCAAGCGCCAGGGCTTCGCAATCCTCGACGAGATTTACCAGGGGCTGTCGTACGACGCACCGCCGGTCTCGGCGCTCTCGCTCGACGACAATGTCGTGACCGTTAACAGCTTCTCGAAGTACTTCAACATGACCGGCTGGCGCCTGGGCTGGCTCGTGGTGCCCGACTCGCTGGTGCCGGCATTCGAAAAGGTCGCGCAGAACCTGTTCATCTGCGCGTCGGCCGTGGCCCAGCACGCCGCGCTGGCCTGCTTCACGCCCGAGGCACTGGCGATCTATGACGAGCGCAAGGCGGAATTCCGCCGCCGCCGCGATGCCATCGTCCCCGCGCTCGAAGCACTCGGTCTGCGCGTGCCGGTCAAGCCAGACGGCGCGTTCTACGTCTACGCCAACTGCCGCCACGTCAATCATCCCGCCGCCGGCAACGCCGACCGTCTGACACAGGCCATCCTGCACGATGCCGGCGTGGTCATGGTGCCTGGCACGGACTTCGGCCCGCATACCGCCAACGACTACATCCGGATTTCATACGCGACGTCCATGCAGAACATTGAGGAGGCGATGCAGCGATTGCATCATTTCCTGCGGTAGAGGTAGAGGTAGCGCTTGCTCGGATTGCCTGGGTTGCTCACCTTCTCACCGGCAGCAAACGAAAAAGGCACCCCTTGGGGTGCCTTTTTCATGTGCGACGAGAATCCGCTGCTCAGGCCGACTGGGCCGTATTGCCGGACGCCTCGAGCTTTTCGGTGCCTTGATGATGCTCGGCCTGCGTCTTGGTATCGGAAACGGCCGGTGCCTTCTCCGTGTTCGGCAGACCCAGCAGGGCACGCAGACGCGCGCGCTCGGCCAGCACCTTGGCGCCATAGCCGCCGTCGGTATTGGTCGTGGCACCCACGTAGTACTTCAGCCCGCCTTCGATCGAACCGGCACGCGCGATGCAATCCTTGAGCACCAGCGCGCCAATCTTGATGTTGGCGTACGGATTCAGCGCGGCGGACACGCCGCCCACGGCCTCGTACTTGTCCTGGTGAACCTTCGTCATGACCTGCATCAGGCCCTGCGCGCCAACGCCGCTTTCCGCGTACGGATTGAAGCTCGACTCGATCGCGATCACGCCCAGGATCAGCAGCGGATCGATACCGACCTCGCGACCCGTCATATAGGCGGCCTTCACGAGCTGCGCAGTCGCCTGCGTCGCCACGCGGTACTTGCGGGCGATGTACTCGGCCACGGCAGCCTGCTCACGCGCGGAGCCGAGCGCAGCCGTGTTGCGGGCGTCCAGCGCCACACGCTGGACCGGAATCTGCGCGGCCAGATGCGCCACGGACGGCACCTTGCCGGCAGCCGTCTGGCTCCATTCGTCCACGCCCGACACGGTCGGCAGGCCCGAACTGCCATGGCTGGCCACGGCGGCCACCAGGCGCGACGCGGCCACATCCGCCGACATGGGCGGCACATGGCTGATCGAATCCTTCGACACGGCGGCATCCACCAGCACGGCAGGGGCTTCGTTGCCTGCCAGCGCACCGGCGAGCGAGGTCCGCCACTGCTGGCTGACGGTCAAGGTGACCGCTGCGGCCACCGACAGCACCCCGAGACTGTTCAGGGTGTACTTCAAAGTTGTGCGGCCACCGCGCAGCAACGCGCGGCCTGCCACCGGATGGGCCAGTCGCACTTGCAGTGCGCGGCTCACACCGGGAACCGGTTGTCTAAAGCGGACCTGCAATGCCCGCCCGATACCGGGAAGATGAAGGGTTTTCCAACCGCTCATGCTTACCTCCATCCGCTGCCCGCTGCGCGCGCCTGACAACTGCGCGAGCCCGATCTCAACGTACTCAAGTAAGGATGCTGCGCCACCTAGCAGGGGTGTCCAGCATCTGTTGGCGGGCGCTCCCCATGCGCCCAACGAGAAACAGGGTACGAACCTGGGGAGCCGCACCCTGCCACTAAGCACTCATTCATGCCCCGGCATCCCGCCAGGGTGATCGTCGATCGGGCTACTCCCGGCAGCCTCGTGATCGCAATCAATTGAGGTGTTGTATTCGCAGCGATTTGGCAAGCGTCCTATTGACAGAGGACGAAAAGCCATGTTGCGGCGCAACACTTCGAAGAGCAGACCGGATTGTAGGAACGCTTTTATAACCCGTCAAGCATAACAAATTGCAATAACACTACTTTTATATATATGTAACAACGACCTCCGGGCGGCCGTCAGCGCACCCGCAAACCCGGAATCATAAGCCGGGCCTAGTATTGCTCCCCCTTCCCCACCTGACCGGCCTCGCAGTTTATTTACAATTTCAACTCGCGCGCCGGCACGATTTTTTTGCGCCTTTGCGATGGCGTGTGTATCGTCACACACATTGGAAACGTCGCGCCATGACCCCTCGCGACACCGCACCCCAAATCGATTTCACTATGCAATACAAAGACTTGCGCGATTTTATGAGCCAGCTCGAGCAGCGTGGCGAGCTGAAACGCGTGGCAGCACCGGTGTCTCCGAACCTCGAAATGACCGAGATCTGCGACCGCCTGCTGCGCGCGAACGGCCCGGCCGTCCTGTTCGAGCAACCCCGCCGTGACAATGGCGATATCTATAAGGTGCCTGTCCTGGCAAATCTGTTCGGCACGACACAGAGGGTGGCGCAGGGCATGGGCGCATCGTCGCTTGAGGATCTTCGCGACATCGGCCGCGTGCTCTCGGTCCTCAAGGAACCGGAGCCGCCGCGCGGCCTGCGTGAAGCCGGCAAACTGTTTACGCTGGCCAAATCCGTATGGGACATGGCGCCCAAGCGCGTGAGCAGCCCCGCGTGTCAGGAGATCGTCTGGGAAGGCAACGACGTCGATCTCGCGCGCCTGCCAATCCAGACTTGCTGGCCCGGCGATGCAGCACCACTCATTACATGGGGCCTGGTCGTGACGAAGGGCCCGCACAAGAAGCGCCAGAACCTGGGCATCTATCGCCAGCAGGTCATCAGCCGTAACCAGGTCATCATGCGCTGGCTCGCCCACCGTGGCGGTGCGCTCGATTTCCGCGAGCACGCGCTGGCCAACCCGGGCAAGCCGTTTCCGATCGCCGTGGCGCTGGGCGCCGATCCGGCCACGATCCTCGGGGCCGTCACGCCCGTGCCCGACACACTCTCCGAGTACCAATTCGCCGGCCTGCTGCGCGGCAGCCGCACCGCGCTGGCCAGCTGTATCACGCCTACGCTGTCCGAGCTGTCGGTGCCCGCATCGGCGGAGATCATCCTCGAGGGCCACATCCAGCCCGATCCGAACCACCCGTCCGGCTACCAGCACGCGCTGGAAGGCCCGTATGGCGATCACACCGGCTATTACAACGAGCAGGACTGGTTCCCGGTCTTCACGATCGATCGCATCACGATGCGGCACGACCCGGTCTACCACTCCACCTATACGGGCAAGCCGCCCGACGAGCCGGCCGTGCTCGGCGTGGCGCTGAATGAGGTGTTCGTGCCGCTGCTGCAGAAGCAGTTTCCCGAGATCACCGACTTCTACCTGCCGCCGGAGGGCTGCAGCTACCGCATGGCACTGGTCCGCATGAAGAAGCAGTACGCCGGCCACGCCAAGCGCGTCATGTTCGGCGTGTGGAGCTTCCTGCGCCAGTTCATGTATACGAAGTTCATCGTCGTGGTGGATGACGACATCGACGTTCGTGACTGGAAGGAAGTGATCTGGGCGATCACCACGCGAGTGGACCCGACCCGCGACACCGTGATGGTCGACAACACGCCGATCGACTACCTCGACTTTGCCTCGCCGGTCTCGGGCCTGGGATCGAAGATGGGTATCGACGCCACCGACAAGTGGCCCGGCGAAACCACGCGCGAATGGGGCACCCCGATCACCATGGCCCCGGAGATCAAGGCCCGCGTGGATCAGATGTGGGGCTCGCTGTTCGAGGAAGGCCCCGGCAAGTAGCGCGATTGCCCGCTATCATCGCTTTTTGACCGGCAATCCAAGACAACACTCTCATGGCCCGCGCAGACGGGCTCCGGAGGAGACAAATGACGCTTGCAACCCAGGCCGGCCAGCCGGCATGGACGCCGTCCGCGGCATTCACCGAAAGCAGCCATCTGGCCGCATATATGAAGTGGTTGCGCGGCGCGCGCGGCCTCGACTTCCGTGACTACGCCAGCCTCTGGCAATGGTCGGTCACCGACATCGAAGCGTTCTGGCAGACCATCGTCGATTACTTCGACGTACGCTTCGACACACCCGCGCAGCGTGTGCTGGATCGCCGCACCATGCCGGGCGCGCGCTGGTTCGAGGGCGCGACGCTCAACTACGCGCAGCAGATCTTCCGCCACGCCGGCACCGGCCTGGCACGCCAGCGCACCGCCATTCGCCATGCCGGCGAGGCGCAACCGCTAGCCGATATCAGTTGGGACACGCTGGAATCACAAGTCGCCTCGGTTGCCCACGCCTTGCGCCAGATGGGCGTCACGCGCGGTGACCGCGTGGCTGGCTACCTGCCCAACGTGCCGGAAACGATCGTCGCATTCCTGGCAACTGTCAGCGTGGGCGCGATCTGGTCGGGCTGCGCGCCGGACATGGGCCAGGTGGCTGTGATCGACCGCTTCCGCCAGATCGAACCCAAGGTGTTGATCGCCGTCGATGGCTACCGATACGGCGGCAAGACGTACGATCGAGCGCCTGTGGTCGCCGATCTGGTTGCCGCGCTGCCCTCGCTGACCGACCTCGTGATCGTGCCGTCGATCGGCAGCAACGTCACGCCCGAGCCACATGCCCGGCGCCACACCTGGAGCGACGTGCTGGCGCACGACGTGCCGCTCGAGATCACGCCGGTCCCATTCGATCATCCGTTGTGGATCGTCTATTCGTCCGGCACCACCGGTATGCCAAAGCCAATCGTCCACGGGCACGGCGGCATTGTGATCGAGCAGCTCAAGCTGATGGCATTCCACAACAACCTGGGCACAGATGATGTGTTTCACTGGTACAGCAGCAGCGGCTGGATCATGTGGAATGCGCAGGTAGCTGGCCTGCTGCTGGGCACCACCATCGCGCTCTACGACGGCAACCCGGCGTGGCCCGATGCCGGCGTGCTCTGGCGATTCGTGGATCAGGCGCGTGTGACGATGTTCGGCGCCGGCGCTGCATTCTTCACCAATTGCATGAAGGCGGGCGTAGAACCGGCGGAGATCGCCGATCTGTCGCGCCTGCGCGGTCTGGGATCGACGGGATCGCCACTGCCGGAGGAAGCGTACGACTGGATCTACGGGCACGTGCGCACCGACATCTGGCTGGCGCCGATGTCCGGCGGTACTGACTTCGCCGGATCGTTCGTGGCCGGATGCCCCCTGCTGCCGGTCTATCAGGGCGAAATGCAGTGCCGTTGCCTGGGCGCCAAGGTCGAAGCCTTTGACGACAACGGCAAGCCACTGATCGACGAGGTGGGCGAACTGGTCTGCACCGAGCCGATGCCATCCATGCCGCTGTTCCTGTGGGGCGATGCCGACGGCAAGCGTTACCGCGACAGCTACTTCGACACCTATCCGAACGCGTGGCGCCACGGCGACTGGATTCGCATCACACCGCGCGGCGGCGCCATCATCTACGGTCGCTCCGATGCGACGATCAACCGATACGGCATCCGCATGGGCACGAGCGAGCTGTATCGCGTGGTGGAAGAGTTGCCCGAAGTGCTCGACAGCATGGTGGTCGATCTCGAATACCTCGGCCGCGAATCGTATATGCCACTGTTCGTGGTGCTGCGAGAGGGCATGGCGCTGGACGATGCCCTGCGCGACACACTGCGCGCGCGCATTCGCGTTGCGTTGTCGTCGCGGCACGTGCCGAACGAGATCCTGCAGGTGCCCGGCGTGCCGCGCACGCTCTCGGGCAAGAAGATGGAAGTGCCGATCAAGAAGTTGCTGCTCGGTCATGCACCCGAGAAGATCGCCAACCGCGATGCCATGGCGAATCCCGAGTGCCTGACGTGGTACTTCGCGTATGCCCAGGACTACCTGACGCGCGCCGCGCAGCCGGCGTAAGGCACTGCATCAGAACTCGACGTCGAGTTCGCTGATCTCGTCGGGCTCCTCGCGAGCGGCATGAATCCATTCCTGCATCTCGGGCATGGCCAGGATCGTCTTGCAGAACTCGACGAGCGGCGCATCGAGCTTCACGCCGTACGTGATGAAACGCGTCACCACCGGCGCGTACATCGCATCGGCAATGGTGCGGCGCTTGCCGAACAGGTAAGGACCGCCGTAGCGTTGCAGGCACTCCGCCCAGATCGCGGCAATGCGGTCGATATCGGCCTGCGCGCGCGACCAGACCTTCAGTCCCGGGAAATGCCCCTTCAGGTTCATCGGCAGCGCTGCGCGCATGGCGGCAAAGCCGGAGTGCATTTCGCCGCAGATCGCGCGGCAGTGGGCGCGCGCGACCAGATCGTCCGGCAATAGCTTCGCCTTTGGCCGGATCTCGTTGAGGTACTCCGCAATCGCCATCGTGTCCCAGACGGTCACGCCCTCATGGCGCAGGCACGGCACCAGGATCGACGGCGACAGCAGCAGGATCTCCGCCCGTGCGGCCGGGTCATCCGGCGGCACCAGCACCTCCTCGAATTCAAGCCCCGCAAACCGGGCCAGCAACCATCCACGCAGTGACCAGGACGAATACGTCTTGCTGCTGATCGTCAGCGTCGTCTTCGACATCGTGCCTCCTCTGCCCCCGGGGCATTGTGCGATGTTCGCTTGCAGTATCGGCGGCGAGCGGACCATATGCCAGCACGCACCCGCGCGGTGCGTGCCGCCGGCGCGTCCGGCACCAGTGCGAGGCCGCCTGTCGTCGCCGCTACGGGGCCGCTCCGCCACTCCGCACCCTTTGCGTGCCCTCACCCACCAAGCCAGACAAAATTTGCAAACGGCGTGCCAACATCGACGCCCGTGGCATATATATTGCGGCAATGGGGCTCGACGGACGTGGGGGGACCGAGCCATGCTCTACCAGACCTATCAGCTCTACGCGGATATGATGCAGCCGGCCTGCTCGCTGGCCGACATCGCCTCCACGCTCATTTCCGGATACCGTCGCGCCGACAACAGCGAGACGCTGCGCGCGCTACGCGCCTGGTGCGAAGTGCTGGCACTGGCACGTCTGACTCACTACCGCCCTCCTTTCGGCATCGACCGCGTGCGTATCAATGGTCGCGGCGAGTATGTGCCCGTGACCGAAGAAATCGTCATACGTACGCCGTTCTGCACATTGCTGCGTTTTCGCCGCGAGGGCGCGCCCCAGCAACCGCGTGTGCTGCTGGTGGCGCCGATGTCCGGCCACTTCGCAACGCTGCTGCGCGGTACCGTGGAAACGATGCTCCGCGACCATGACGTCTACATTACCGACTGGCATAACCCTCGTGACATCCCGCTCGTCTGTGGCCGATTCGGTTTCGACGAATTCGTGCATCACCTGATCACGTTCCTCCACGTATTGGGTGGCAACACGCATGTCGTGGCCGTGTGCCAGCCGACTGTGGCGGCGCTGGCAGCCGTCGCGCTGATGGCCGAGGACAGCGACCCGGCACAGCCGCCGAGCCTGACGTTGATGGCGGGCCCGATCGATGCGCGCGTGAATCCCACCCGCGTCAACGCGCTGGCTACGAGCCGCCCAATCGAGTGGTTCGAAAACACGTTGATCGGATACGTGCCGCTGCGTTTCGCCGGCGCGCTGCGACGCGTGTATCCGGGCTTCGTCCAGCTCATCGCGTTCATGAGCATGAACCGCGAGCGTCACGAACAGGCGCTGCGTGATCTGTATAACCTGCGTGCGCGCGGCGAGCATGGCAAGGCCGATGAAATCCAGACGTTCTATAGCGAGTACTTCGCGACCATGGACCTGACGGCCGAGTTCTATCTCGAGACCATCAGCCTCGTCTTCCAGCGCTTTCTGCTGGCCCAGAAACTGCTCGACGTGGCGGGCCGGCGCGTATCGACCGACGCGATCCGCCGCACCACCCTGCTGACCGTGGAAGGAGAGCGCGACGACATCTGCGCGATCGGCCAGACCATGGCCGCGCAGGACCTCTGCGCCAGCCTGCGCCCGTATATGCGGATGCACCACATCCAGACCGGCGTGGGCCACTACGGCGTGTTCAACGGCAAACGCTGGGAATCGCAGGTCTACCCGCTGCTGCGAGAGACCGTCCACATGAGCGACGAGATGTTTGGCTGAGCGATGGCGCCTGAATGGGCCGAAAGGCAGGGTGCTAACCTTCTCGGTTCTCCCCTTATCTTCCGCAGTCGACATGCCCACCACCTCCACGCAGCGATACCAGGGTCAGGATCTTCTCAGGATCGGTAACGACCACAGCTATCTGCTGCTGGCCCCCGGCCATGGTGGCCGGCTGGTGCGTTGGGTCCATCATGGACAGGACATCCTGTTCTGGCCCGATGACGCCGACTGGTCGCGCGTTGCCAAGATCCGTGGTGGCAATCCGTTGCTGTTTCCATTTATCGGACGCCATTTCGTCGACGGCGAAGCTGGCAAATGGCGCGACCGCGATGGAACGGTTCACGCCTTGCCCCAGCATGGCTTCGCACGCGACCTCCCGTTTGTGGTGACCGAGGTTTCGGACTCCACCGTAAGCCTGACGCTGACGTCGTCCGATGCCACTCGCCCTGGCTATCCTTACGAGTTCGAATTCACCGTAACCTATCGCCTGGCCCCGGACGGACTCGAAGCAGTTCTCGACACCCACAATACGGGTACGCAAGCCTTGCCCTACTATGCTGGCCACCACCTCTACTTCGCGCTGCCACACGAACAGCGCGCGCAGAGTCAATTGTCGATGCCGCCAGCCGAACGCATGCGCCAAAACGGCGATGGCAGCCTCACCAAGCCTCAGGCTGGCGATGACACGTACACCGTCGACGATCCACGCCTGCAGGACACGTTTCACGCCCTGCGCGCCGTGGGCTCCGCTCGCCTTGCCATGCCATCACGCACGATCGAAATCGCGCTGAACGACGAGACCTTCACTCCCTGGTACGCCGTCACCTCATGGACGGAACGCGACGACTCTGACTTCTATTGCGTGGAGCCTTGGTTAGGCTTGCCGAATGCAATTCATCATAGCCAAGGGTTGCGATGGATAAAAGCTGCTACTAGGGAACGCGCGATCTGTAGGCTTTCGGTATTGCAGTACGCAGATCACGATTGCTGCAGCAGATAATTTTCAAAATAGACCCCGACGATTACCAAGGTAAGAAATACGAACAGATTAGCTACCCGCGTCAAATTATGACGAAAGGCATCGTACAGTACGGAAATAATATCAGTGCTATGCTGAAAATTGATTGCGTTTCGTGCGGCAACCACGCCATGATGGTTGTCTATTGCAAAGATACCTCGCCTCTTATCCATACCTCGTCCTTCCGAATCTGGCCGCGACTACTAACCCTCACCAATTGGTCCCGGCTACAGCCGCTTCTACGTTTTGGACCAAGAAGGTCGACCCATGCGCGTCTACGACTTCGGGGAACACGCTCGCTGGGAGCGCTTCGAGGGAAAAGGTTGGTAGATCAAAGGCACGCTGCCCGAACTAGCGATCGAAGTTTGGACACATTTTTCCGGTTGGGAAGCACGGAAAAATGAAGACCCCCCAAAATTTGTGACACACATCAGCGGCTCGATTAAGGGGAAATTATCTTTCGCTGACTTGGGAAGAGGCAACGGACATGCACCAGCGCATAGTAGAAGAACTCCACGAGGGATAGCCGAGTAGCTCGAAATTCTCTATACATTCGCTGCCACAGCAATTGGCGGCCCGCCACAACCGTACGCACGCAAATATAGACAACCCTCGCGCACAACATCGGCTATTGATGCAGATGCTCGAAGTCGAGCCCGCCAAGCAATACGGTGGGGTCGGCCTGTGTGCGCGAACTGAAGTCAATCTGCCGCGCCTCCTGCCAGGCATTGAGCTTGCCCGGCAAGGCATCCAAATATTCGGCAAACCTCAGGTCACCGCCCAATCCAAACAGCCGGTCGACCTCATAGCTGTCCCAAGACATTGTAATGTCCAATGGACAGGCATACCGTCCGCCGCCACTTCGTGGAGGCGCCCAGATGCGCAGGCGTGCCGGCAGATCGGGAGAGGCTGGGGGAAGCACGTCGGCATGCAGCGTCCCGTGGGAAAGCCGTTGCACCCGCTCGACGATGCGGGGAAGGAGCTCGGCGTTGAAGCGTTGGGCAGGGTCTGGATGCACGATAAGATGAAAAGTGAGACTACTTGGTTGCCTGCAAAGCAGCCCTCGATCATGAGCGGGGTGATTGTCCAAACAGCCTTGCAGAATTGCAGTTGGCTATACCAAGGTACTCGCACGCTTGCCTGCGACGCTCGCCGCTGCCTAAAAGTGCCCGCCGGGGATTGCTACGCCGCGCCCACACCAAGGAGAATAGCGTAAGAATAGAAGTCCACGTGCTTCCGCAGTGCGTGGGGCATCAGAGAGCCTTTTCGTCACTGACGCCTACCAGCCCCAATATGCGCCTCGCCAGTGTTAAAGACGCCAGCCGTCACACCGAGGTGGCACGGTAGCAGGTAAGACTTCACGATCAGGAATTTCTGGCCGGCTACTGAGGTCTACCGTGACCCGCTTGCAGCCTATGTCTTGTAGATATGCCATCGTTCTCTCCAAATTGTCAAAGGGGTGCGGAATTTGGCGAGCGGATCGGAGCCATTGCCCTCCATTGACGCGCACAAACCACGCCTGCTCGCCAGGTATAACTTCAACCAAATATACCGCTCGCATAGCCAGGAGTTGCAGTAACTGATACTCTAGAATTTCTGCCATATTAATGGTATCGAATTTCTATTGGAAATTTTTAGCGACCCAAATAAACAGCCGTAATTGCTTCGCGGTTATGTCCCAGCTCAGCCGAAATCTTGAGCCGAGCAATATGGTCCACCAAACGCTGATCAGGTGTAAGGTGGGATGACCCCGGACCACCTGCAGCTGGCGCCGACCATCCCGTAAATTCCTTATAGCGCCGCTGGGCATATTCATGCCGGAGACCATGCAATTTACAAATCCCCGCCTTGCGGGTTGCCCTGATGTAGCGGCCGAGCTGCTCAACATATTTCAGATGCTCCGGAATCATTGAGCCGCTTCCGCACAATACCAGTACGCGAGCAAGCAAGTCACGCTGCTCCTCCGTTGTGACAGGTACAACACGCGCTCGCCCTCCTTTACACCAAGTTGGTTTCAAATTAATCTCTTTTACCTCATGAGTAGATTTACCGTTTAATGCATACTTGATTTGAAATTTTATGCACTCTTCACGGCGCAGACCAAACTCTTTCTGAAGCTCCACAGAGCAACGAATACGATCATCAGAAATTTCTCGCAAATCTCCAGAACTCAGAGTTATGGCCTTGGAGACATTCGTCACAAATCTTCGCTTACCAATTCCAAGCTCCGCATTCGTGCGTGGCACGCAGTTTTCCTTACCCACCTTTTCGGCCCACCAGCGCACATACGACATACGATTTTTCATCGTCGAAACAGCGACTCCAGATTCTTGCCATCGAGCAACCAGCGCACGCACGTGTTTCGGCTTCAAACCCGTAGCCGGAAGAGTTCGATAGCCCATATCCTTAAGGTCGTGAGCCACTTGCGCCAAGACTTCTCTACGAGCGGCTTGAGTTGAGAAGGAGCCATCTCGATTGCGATCAACCATTCGCATTAAGTCTAAAAAAATATCGATCTTCATTTGAATCCTCACGTTACTCGCAACATTACTTGTTTGGTCAGTGTTAACTGCGACTGGCTAGACCAGTCCTGGCACTGATGTCCTCAGGCATCAGTACGGGCACAACAAGTGCTGCGGCGCAGCTGGCCGGCCAATGTGGCCCGTTGAGCCCACAATGGCGTTCCGAGCAGATGGATGCCGCCGAAGGCGCAAGCGCGAGTACAAGACGCGTTTGACAGCCTTCCAACCGAAGACAGCAAAGAGTGCCGGCTGTCGGATACCTGCTTGGGGAGAGCGCAGGAGGACTCTGGGGACGATATGTCCACCTCTGCTCGGGGAAACCCGAGAACAAGGCCCTGTTGGGGTGATGGCGCAATGGGCGCGCCCTGCGTTAGACAGGAATGGGAGACTTAATGAAATCCAGACGCGAAACTGATTGCAGTTATGTCCGCGATCAGGAAAGGGAGGAAGGTCGGAAAGCGCAGAAAGGTATCCTGCCCGCTCAACGGCGGGCAGATCGCCAGCATTGCACTGACTTATAGCGCAGCCGATGAACCCTATGCCAAGAAAAATCTTGCACTAGGACGCCAAGGGAACAAGAAACACCACTAAGAACAGGCGGTCGGCAGTACATCCTCAGCTGCGCTCCACTAAGGAGTGCGAAGCCGGAATAACTACACAGCAGACGAATTCGCATCCGTCATGCTTTTACAAGCATCCCCGCAGAAGGGACGCGGGACAAAAGGATCTCACGGAGCCGCAGAGGCTCACAAGAAATCATCGCCGATTAATACGCCGCAACCTGCGAACTTCCGGAAAGGCGCGGCAGGCGCGTACAATTTGCGACCTAGGTCGCGAGTCGATGCGTCATTGACGCGAGTGTGAAGCAAAGATAACGCACAAAGCGTGCCTTGGCAAGCCTCTCAAGCGCAGCAGTCGATCATGTCTTACATACCCGTTCTTCGGGCCACTGGAGCGCCGACTGTTGCGAATTCTATTGCGAGATTGATGAGGGCGCCTTGCCGCTACGTTCCTCACTTCGACCGAATTCCCTACCACAGTGGCAGCAATGACATTCGCAGCTGCGCTTGAATTCGACACGCGCCTCCCATTCGGCTTGCTCAGCCCGAATCCCATTCTTAGCTACCCAGATAAAAAAAGCACAGAGAGGGAAGCCGACAATTAGTACAGCCAAACCGAGCGACATAGTAGTACTCCGGACGCTTGCCTAGAACAGCAAACATGTTGAGTGCAGCGCTTATATTAGTGTACATAAACTCGCCTAGAAGTGCAGGAGCGCCCAACCCCACTTGTCAAGCCTGGTCGCGGCGATTAGGTCTGGTCCTACTGAACTTGGTGCAAGGCCGTTCGACACCACTGGCAAGTAGTACACTCGACACTTTCACGCACGGCGCACAAGTCTCATACTTGCATCCATCTTGGAATCCCGCATAAAATCGCGGTTCCGCGGGCGTCGTATAATGGCTATTACCTTAGCTTCCCAAGCTAAAGACGTGGGTTCGATTCCCATCGCCCGCTCCACTCTTACTACGCAAGCCGCCTCTGGCACCCGATCGAAGCGATGATCGGCGATCCGCCCGGCGGTTTTTTGTTGCCATGCTTCCCCAAGACACCATCACCGAGCCGCTGCCAGGCGACGACGCCAAAGGCGCCCCTAGGCAGTCTGCCGACACTTCCACCGCCGATTCCAACCCGGGCGATGACGTCGCGCACCCGCGCCGAATCCGTTCGTTCGTCAGGCGCGCCGGGCGTACCTCGACGGGACAGCAAAGGGCGATGGACGAGCTGGGACCGACCTACATCGTCCCATACAAGCCCGAGCCGCTGGACTGGAACGCCGCATTCGGGCGCGAGGCCCCGTCGATCCTTGAAATCGGTTTCGGCATGGGCGAGACCACGGCGCATATTGCCGGCCTCCGGTCGCAGGACAACTTCCTGGGTTGCGAGGTGCACGAGCCCGGGGTTGGTGCCCTGCTCAAGCTGATCGGGGAGCGCGAACTCACGAACGTGCGCATCATGCAGCACGACGCGGTCGAAGTCGTCGCGCACATGCTCACCGAGAACTCGCTCGATGGCGTGCATATCTACTTTCCCGATCCGTGGCACAAGAAGCGTCACAACAAGCGCCGTCTGGTGCAGCCGGCGCTCGTGAAGCTGCTGGCCAGCCGGCTCAAGCCCGGTGGCTATATTCACTGCGCGACCGACTGGGAAGAGTATGCGCACCAGATGGTGGAGGTGCTATCCGGCGAACCGGCGCTGGAGAACTCGTCGAAGGCCGATGGGGGATTTGCGGACCGGCCGGATTATCGGCCGGTGACCAAGTTCGAGAAGCGCGGTCTGCGCCTTGGTCATGGCGTGTGGGACGTAGTGTTCCGGAAGAAGTAGACCAGAAAGCAAAAGAGGGGCGATGCCCCTCTTTCACATTCCGGCGCTCAGGCGCTCAGGCCTGCCAGGAAATGAATCCGGTCCACGCCGTCACCAGCACGATGATGCCGAAGGCGATCCGGTACCACGCGAACGGTTTGAAGTCGTGCGTGGCCACGAAACGCAGCAGCCAGCGCACGCACAGGAACGCTGACAGGAACGCGAATACAAAGCCGACGGCGAAGATGCCGAGGTCATCGGCGGACAGCAGCGCGCGCGCCTTGTAGAGTTCGTAGACCGTGGCACCGAAGATCACAGGAATCGCCAGGAAGAACGAAAACTCCGTGGCCACCTTGCGCGACAGGCCGAACAGCATGCCGCCGATGATTGTCGCGCCGGAGCGCGAGGTGCCGGGGACCAGCGCAAAGCACTGCGCCAGACCCACCTTCAGCGCATCGTGCCAGTTCAGGTCATCCACGGACTCGATGCGCGGCGCGCCGGCCTTGGCGGCTTCCAGCAGCGCGTTGCCTTGCGGGCGCGACACTGTACCGCGACGCGCCTCGCGCCATTCGGTCAGCAGGATCACCACGCCACCGACGATGAAGGCCATCGCCACGGTGATTGGGTTGAACAGATGGGCCTTGATCCATTTGCCGAAGACCAGTGCCAGCACGATGGCCGGCAGCGTGGCCACGATCACGTTGATCGCGAACCGCTGCGATTTGGCATCGCTGGTCAAGCCACTGATCACGACGCCGATGCGGTGGCGGAACTCCCAGCAAACGGCCAGGATGGCGCCGAACTGGATCACGATCTCGAAAATCTTGCCCTTCTCGTCATTGAAGTCGAGCAGTTGACCCGCAAGAATCAGGTGACCAGTACTGGAGATAGGTAGGAACTCGGTCAGTCCTTCGACAATGCCGAGGATGACGGCTTTCAGGGCGAGTGCAATATCCATGCGGAATCAGGAGAGGGAGGCGCGAAAAAGTAAGCGCAAGACCCGCCGGCACGGCGCGGGCGCATGCATTATTGTTAATCCGGATTTACGGCCGATGAATCTTGACGTTGATACCGTCCGGAAGGACCGTGATTGTACCGGGCTCTACGTTGGTGCCGGCCAGTCGAAGCTGTTCCGGCTTGAACGTATAGAGTGGATAACCCTGCAGCAACTGCTCCGAGAGGATACCGCCAAGCGTATCAAGCTGGCGAGACAGCTGGCTCGGCAAACCCTGGACGTCGAACTGCTTGACCTCGGGGTCCTGCAGGACCAGCGATCGCGAGGGCTGGTCATAGCGCAGGGCGCTGTCGAGCGCGAAGCGGCCCGTCAACGGCTGGCGAAAAAACAGGCGGTTGTCGATCGTCGCATCGAACGCCACCGTCACGCGATTGCGCGCGGCGTCGAGCGTAAGTTGTGGATTGGCGAGCTGAATGTCGAACAGCTCCATGTACCGCTTGTTGAACGGAAACTTCTTCTCCAGCGCCGCCTGCAACTGGCTCTGCGAAAAGGTGTACTCGTTGCGGAACAAGCTGCAGCCGCCAAGCCAGCCGGCAGTGACCAGCGCGGCGACACCCGCGGCCGCCAGCCAGCGCCGGCGCGTCGTGACAATCATCGATTTACCTCCATCAGGCATGGCCGTCATCCGGGCGGGATGCCGGCGCGGTCATCGCTTCCAGCCGCGTCAGCCAGAGGAGCGCCGCTTCACGCGAATCGCCACACATCTCTTGCGAGGGACGCAGACCACTACAGAAATCCGGCCGTTCGACGCGCCCGAACACCGCGCAACGCATGTCGGGCAGCAACTGGGCGCAAGGCTGGCCTGCAGCCTTCCCCCGTGGCATGCCCGGCAACGGCGACGTGATCGACGGTGCGATACAGCAGGCACCGCAGCCGCTGCGGCAGGACGGGGCGGACTGGCAAGTCATGGTGAGTGTTGAAGATTCCGCGCCAACATGCCGTCAATGCAGCATGTGGAAGCGAATAGACCGGAGAAACTCGCAATTGTGCCTCAGCCGGGTGCCGATGCCTGAAACAAAGGGCAACATGGAAGATATGCGCGCCATTCAGCACCCTGAAAAAGCACCCTCCGCCTGGTCATATTGTCTGCTTGACCATACGTAATGGCCACTCTACATTATTGACCCATAGGTTATTAACACCAACTCCTGCCAAACCGCGCGACGGGAGCCCTGCCATTTCCACACAACCGTGACCGCCGTCCTGCCCAAGAAAGACCCCGACACCCGGCGCTGGAGCCGGCGCAAGGCCGCCCGTCCGCAGGAACTCGTCGCCGCCGCGCTGCACCTGTTCGTCGAGCGCGGCTACGCGGCCACGCGCCTCGAGGATGTCGCGGCCGCGGCCGGCGTGTCCAAGGGCACGGTCTACCTGTATTTCGCCAACAAGGAAGAGCTGTTCAAGACCGTGGTGCGCGAGAACATGGTGCCCGCCCTCGCGCGCGGCACGGATCTGGTCGACACCTATGAGGGTTCCACGCCCGAGCTGCTGCGTGAGTTGCTGCTTGGCTGGTGGGGCCTGATCGGCGCAACGCCCGTTGCGGGGCTGACCAAGCTGATCATGGCGGAATCGCGCAATTTCCCGGATATCGCGCAGTTCTATCAGGACGAAGTCATGGGTCCGGGCGACGAACTGTTCGCCCGCGTGCTGGCCCGTGGCGTGGCGCGCGGCGAGTTCCGCGCCGCGCCGGCCAACCCCACCACTACCCTGTTCTGCGCGCCGCTGGTCTTCCTGATGCTCTGGCGCAGCGCATTCGCTCAGCTCGACGCACCGGTCATCGACCCCAACGCGTTCATCGACCAGTTGCTCAACGTGCTGCTGTTCGGCCTGACCACTGGCCCCGCGCGCGATACGCCGCTGCCCCCGCCCAATGGTCCGTACGTCTGGGAGCGAATTCGAGACGAACTCGTGGCCGAGCGCGCCGCCGCCCAGCCATCTTCCGAGGAGGCCGACCAGTGACCACGCGCGCGACCACGCCCGCGCCCCGCGCCGGCTCAATATCGGTTCGCCCCTCGTTTCTAATGGTTTGTAAACATGCCAATCGGGTACGAGAGGGTAAAATAGGGTGCTTTTGCGTAACTTCCCGGCAGGCGGCGGCTTCGGCACCAGTCGGGACGTCACCCCGGCATCAACCGCAACGACCGCGCTGACGGCGACACAATACGCTGACCGGCAGTGCAACCCCGCAAGTATCTGGAAGGAAAGGCAAGATGGATCTCGAAAAAGCCCGCTTCAACATGATCGAACAGCAAATCCGCCCATGGGACGTGCTGGACCAGGAAATCCTGGACCTGCTGGCCGTGGTCAAGCGGGAGCAGTTCGTGCCGCAGGCCTACGCCGCACTGGCTTTCGTCGACATGGAGATCCCGCTGCCGTGCGGCGAGAACATGCTGCCGCCGCGCGTCGAAGCACGCCTGCTGCAGGACCTGAACGTGCGCAAGCACGAGAACGTGCTCGAAATCGGCGCTGGCTCGGGCTACATGGCCGCCCTGCTGGCCAACCGCGCCCGCCACGTGCTCACCGTGGACATCCATCCCGAACTAGTCGCCTTGGCCCGCCAGAACCTGACCAACGCCGGCGTCCACAACGTGGAAGCGGCCGAAGGCAACGCGGCTGACGGCTGGGCGGTGGCCGCGCCGTACGACGTGATCTGCATTTCGGCATCGGTGCCGGAGATTCCGCGGTCGATCCTGTCGCAGGTGAAGGTCGGCGGCCGCATCGCCGCCGTCGTCGGTACGGCCCCGGTCATGGAAGCTCGCATCGTGACGCGTGCGTCCGAGACCGAGTACCAGGTGGTCGACCTGTTCGAGACGTTGGCCAAGCCGCTGGAAGGCGCGCCGCAGCCGTCGCGCTTCAAGTTCTGATCGGACGCCAGACATGCAAGTCATTTCTGCCCCTGAACTCGCGCAATGGCTAGCGGATGCCGGCCGCGCGAAGCCGGTGCTGCTCGACGTGCGCGAGGACATCGAGATCCGCACCGCCGCGATGCCTGGCATCACGCATATCCCAATGGGCCAGATTCCTGGCCGCCTGAACGAACTCGACGAAGACGCCGAGATCGTCTGCATCTGCCACCACGGTGCGCGCAGCATGCAGGTGGCGAACTTCCTCGAGCGCCAAGGCTATACCAAGGTCTACAACCTAACCGGCGGCATTCACGCCTGGTCGACGCAGGTCGATCCGTCCGTCCCGCAGTACTGATCGGACTGATCCCGGACAGCTACCGTCCGGGATCGTCCCAGCCGGCAGCACCTCCGCAGTTCCTTGCCGTACCACCCGTCGATGTAACCGAACATTGGCCGCGCAGTGTCGCAGGCCGTGCTGGAGATGTCATGAGTTTTGCGCGTTCCGCCGTGCCAGGAGCGGCCAGGAAACCCCTGCCGCCCGCGGCTGCTCTTGCCGCTCTGGTGGCCCTGCTGCACCTGCCTGCGGCGGAGTCCGCCGATCTGCTGCAGGTGTACCGCGACGCGCAATCCAATGACGCCCAGTTCGCCAGCGCACGCGCGCAGTTGCTTGCCACGCGCGAGAAGCTGCCCCAGGCCCGTTCAGGATTGCTGCCGCAGGTCCTCGGCACGGCGGGTGCACAACGAACCCAGGCCGACTACAGCTCTCCGGTGGACGTCACCCGCTACTTCAACGCCAATACGTGGCAACTGCAGCTGACCCAGCCCCTGTTCCGCTGGGACCGCTGGGAAACCTACAAACAGGGCGAACTGGCTGTGCTGGCCGGCGAGGTCACGTTCCAGCAGGCTCAACTCGACCTGATCACGCGGGCCTCGCAGGCGTACTTCGACGTGCTGGCCGCGCAGGACAACCTTTACCTGGCCGGCGCGCAGAAGAAGGCGATCGGCGAGCAGCTCGAGCAGGCCAAACGCAATTTTGAGGTTGGCACCGCGACGATCACGGATGCCAACGACGCCCAGGCGCGCTACGACCTGGCCACGTCCACCGAGATCGCCTCGCAAAGCGCGCTGGAGGTGGTCCGCGCCACGCTGCAGCAGATCACCGGCAGGCCCGTCGACGAGTTGCTGGGACTGCGGCCCGAATCCGTGATTCCGGGCCCGGCGCCAGCCGACGTCAACGCATGGGCGGCGCAGGCCGAGCAAGCCAATCCGCAGGTCAACCTGGCCGGCTTCAACCTCGAAACCGCGCAGCGCGAAACGAACAAGGCCAAGGCCGGCCACCTGCCTTCCGTGGACTTCGTCGCATCTTACGGCTACACCAATGCCCAGGGCACGGCCACGCAGCTCAGCAATGTGGGCAGCCGCTACAACTCGGGCGTGGTGGGCGTGCAGTTGAGCATTCCGATCTTCACGGGTGGGCAGATCCAGTCGCGCGTGCGCGAAACGCTGGCCCTCGCCGACAAGGCCGCGAGCGATCTCGAATTCGCGCGCCGCACCGCCGCGCAGACAGCGCGCCAAACCTATTCCGGCGTGTACAACGGCCTGGCGCAGGTCAAGGCGCTGGAAGCCGCCGAACGCTCGGCGCAAAGCGCGGTGGAATCGAACCAGTTGGGCTACGAAGTCGGCGTGCGCATCAACATCGATGTGCTGAACGCGGAGGCGCAGCTGTACCAGACCCGCCGCGACCTGGCCAAGGCTCGCTACGACACGATCATGAACGGCATGCGCCTGAAGGCTTCCACTGGCGCACTGTCGGAGGCAGATGTGGTGCAGATCAACACGCTGCTGACGTCGGCGCCGGGGGCGATGTACAGGTTGCCGGGCAAGACGAGCGTGGGTGCAACGTCAGCGCTGCAACCGGCGCGAAGCGAGCGCGGGTCGCGCAAGAATGCCGTGCCCGGCACACTGCCCCGGACATAGCTGAGCGGCACAGAAGTGCCCTTGCATCAGTCAACCGGCAAGGCAAACCGGCAATTCGCGCCCATTGCCGGAATGGTCCGTCACAAACGTTCCCAAGCCAATCCGTCAGCGGATGGGGGCTGAACGATTGAAGTGTGCACTGAATGCGTGGCTCGTTGCGGCGCCAGTACTGTGCAGCGTATCGTGTGTCCGCACCACCTCGCAGCGAGCCAGGCCCAGCAACAAGCCTACAACGCCCGCGTAGAACACGACATTGGCCTGGTGAGCCATGGTGACCTGCGTGAGACCACAGATCAATGAAGTCACCACCACTGCCACCCCAGCGCCGCTTACGCTGACACCTCGATCGTTGCCGCCTTTACGGCAGACCTGCAGTGCGCGCCGGAATAGTTCCCCCGGCACCAGAAAGAGACCCAACATTGCCAACAAACCCGGAATACCGGTAGTGGAGGCTGCCTCGACAATGTCATTGTGCGCATGCTCGAGTACACACGCTACCGATTCCGATCTGGGCCGCTCCTCCTGACAGTACGGCGCCGCATGGAGTACTCGCGCAAACTGCCCCACACCGGCTCCGGTCAATGGATGTTCGCTGAAATAGTTGATCCCGATCTGCCAGACCTTTAGTCGCGCGCCCACCGATGTCTCTGCATCGCCATGCACAAATTTCTGAACGTCAGCAATAGCCAGATCCACCCGCTGGGCAACGGGACTAGCCGGAATCAAGTAAGCACCGACCACCAGGGCAACAATGGCGGCACCAGCTACCCCCAGCATGGTGACGCGCACGTTGCGGTAGCGGACCAGCAACAACGGAAACAACGTGACCAACAATGCAACCATGGCTCCACGCGTACCGTTCATTACCAGAATCGCCGCAGCACATGCCACATTGAACCAGGCTGTGCCGTGAGCGCGCCGATCGTCACCCGGACGCGCGAATCCTATAGCCGCAAGCGTTGCCACTATGTTGGCGAAGGCAATCGCCTGGACAAATGCCGCTGGCCGCCCATCGCCCAGCAGAAAGTACTGGTAACCGACGATCAGGAACGCAAGAAAGAGCCCCAGGGTAATGCCGCGCCAGAGCCAGGCGGGATTAGGCGCCGCACGCACGATCACCCAGCATGTCAGGATCGCCAGCAGCGTTCGCGACGGATTGTCGATGACGTTCCATGGCGTGTCGAAGTAGAGCTTTGACCCAATATCGACGACCATGAACGCCAGCACGGCGATGGTGAGCGGCATCAGCACATCGGCATGTTCGCGCCATGCGCGCCCCATGCCTCGCCAACCCAGCAGCGCCAGCACGCCGACCCCCGCCAGAAAAACGCCCGCGCCTCGAGGCACGCACAGGATCAACACCGGGAAGGCGAACACGAGGGCGGTAGCCATCCTCGACAGGAGCTTGTTGCTGGAGGTCATAGTGAGATTAGTAAAGCGTCGGTCTCGCCGCTGCGACGTGACATGCCTGGAACCAGGCCGGATTCTATATGATCGGCCAACCGAGCTAGCCCGGATTGGGGGCCACGAGCTTGACCCGGCACTCCCCCCCACCGGTCACTTCGCGCGTGTGCGCTCTTCCACGTCGAGCAGTTGCCAGCGGATCGACACCGCGTCGGCGAGCAGATTCGGCACCTGGTACTCGCGCACGCGCAGTTTGTAGCTGACGCCGGGTTCGAAATCGAGCCCTTCGATCGGCCCGTACCAGAGTTGCCATGGGGCTTCGGGCGACTCGCGCCAGCGATAACATTGCATCTTGCCCACGCCCGAGCATTCCACGCGTTGCGAATCGATATAGACGATCTTCTCCTTGCCCGGCGCCGCATCGATCTTCGTGCCGCGCTGGCCCACGCCCTCGCGCTCGACGAACTGCAACAGATCGCCATCCCCCGTCTTCCAGACGATCTGCCGCCCGGTCGGGCCCGCCGACGGCTGGGTGCCGACCGTCGTGAAGGGCGAAGCCATTGCCTTGAGCAGCGCTGATTCGAGTTCCATGCGCGGCTCCGGGCAGGCCATGCGCGTGCTAGCGATGCGATCGAAGCGAATCCCGGTGGTGGTCTTGCCGTAGCCGCCCGTGAAGCGGTTGCAGCCGCTGGTGCCGCTTACCGTGCCATGCTGAGAATCGATACCGTCATTGAAGTCGAAAATGATTGGCTGGCCATTGTCGCCATGGGGAATGGCGCGCAGCGTGCCATCGGCGCGTTGCCAGCGCACAAGCTCCCAGCGGCTCGGGCCGCCCGAGCGGGTCTCGCCGAGGCTGGTGGTGGCGGACGGGTTATCCGGCAGCGGGCCGGAGGCGCAGGCAGAAATCATGGCGGCGGCGAGGGCCAATGTCATGGCCAAAGGTCGGAGAACATACTGCATCGATCTACCCCTTTGCTAGATGAGGCGCCCTCACAACTCAAGCGCATCAATCTCCACAAACGATTGTCAGTCTAGCGCTGAATCGCGTGTCCATATGTCAGCGCAACACCGGCGCCAGCGCACCAAGCGTACGCGCCGTCGCACCCCGATGCAGGCCGGCAAAGGTCAGCGCGTGCGCGCGCTTGTCGGCCAGCCGGGCTTCGTCGCCCAGCATAACGGCGGCGGCGGCCATCAGTTCGTCCGCGTTGGCGACGCGCTCGCAGGCGCCTGCTGCAATCGCGTCTTCGGTGGCTTGCGCGAAGTTGAACGTATGCGGCCCCATCAGCACCGGCGTGCCGACGGCGCATGCCTCGATCAGGTTCTGCCCGCCCAGTGGGATCAGGCTCCCGCCGATATAGGCAATATCCGAGGCCGCGTAGTACATCGCCATCTCGCCCATCGAGTCACCCAGCACGACGTCGGCGGTGATCGGCGATGCAAGCTGTTCAATATCGAGCGCGCTGCGGCGCTGGACGCTGAAGCCGGCGCGCGCGGCCATCGCGGCCACCTCGTCGAAGCGCTGTGGGTGACGCGGCACCAGCAGCAATGCGGGGCGATCGGCGCCGGGCCAGCGCGCGAACGCCTCCAGGATCAGTGGCTCTTCGCCTTCGCGCGTGCTGGCCGCCGCCAGCACATGCCGGTTGCCAAAAGCGCGCCGCAGAAACTGTCCGCGCGCGACGCCGGCCTCGGGCGGCTGCATGTCGAACTTCAGGTTGCCCGTGATCTGCACCGAGCGCACGCCGAGTGCGCGATAACGTTCGGCATCACCGGCGGTCTGGGCCAGCACCATCGTGAAGTCGTTGTACAGCAACGCGGCAGCCTTGCCGAAACGCGCCGTGCGTCGATAGCTGCGCGGTGAGAGGCGCGCGTTGACCAGGAACAACGGTACGCCAACGCGGCGCGTCACGTGCACCAGGTTTGGCCACACCTCGGTTTCCATGATCAGGCCGGCATCGGGGCGGAAATACGCGAGGAAGCGCCGCACCAGCCAGGGAATGTCGTACGGGAGATAGCATTGCTGGACGCGCGAATTGCCGCCATAGAGCTGCGCGCCAGTCTGGCGACCGGTCGGCGTCATGTGCGTCAGCAACAGCCGATGCTGCGGATAGGCCGCCAGCAGGGCATCGATCAACGGCTGCGCTGCCCGCGTCTCGCCGACAGATACCGCATGGACCCACAACCACGGCCCGGCCGTCGGTAGATCACCATACTGGCCCAGGCGCTCGCCCACGTGCTGGATATAGCCGGGCTCCTTGCGCGAACGCCAGACCAGACGCAGCAGCGCCAGTGGCAGGATCACCAGCCACAACAGGGTATAGGCCAAACGAAGCATCAGGCGGCCACTCCGCGCACGCGCAAGGCCGCGGCATGGACCTCGTCGACCGTCGGTACGATGCCGTCGTCGCCTACATTGGCGATGCGATCGGACCAGTAGCCCTCGGTCTTCCAGCGCCACGTAGCCGTATAGATCTCGACTGTGGGGCGGCACAGCGCGGCGGCAATATGCACCAGCCCCGTATCGACGCCGATCACCACTTCGGCGCGGTTGATCAGCCCGAATCCCTGCATGACCGAAAAGCGCGGCAGCACGCGCGCGCCCGGAATACCTGCGGCAAGCGCCTCGGCATCGCGGCGCTCGGACTCGCTGCCCCACGGCAGCAGCACGGTCAGACCCTCCGCGTGGAGTTTTTGCCCCAGTGCGTGCCAGTTCGCCACCGCCCAACGCTTCTTTGCGCCGGCCGTGGCATGGAAGCAGACCGCATAGCGTGCGGGCAGATCCGCCCACAGCGGATCATTGACGTTCAGTGTGTTGGCGGCAGGGCCGAAGAAACGCGGTGGCTCAGGCGGCGTGATGCCGGTCAGCGCGGCGCCAAGCAGGCGCGACCGGCGCACCGAATGGGTCTGGCGCGGCACCTTGACCGGCGCCGTGTAGAACAGCCGGGCAGCCGGCTCATAGCCCGAGCCCTGCGTGGCATTGCCCAGGCCGATTACTGGCGCGCCAGCGGCGCGGGCCGCGGTGCGAGCCACGATGGCCGTCTTGAGCAAACCCTGGGTTTCGAGCACTGCGTCATAGGGCCTGGCCTGGATGGCGTCGCGCAGTGCGCCAACCTCGGCCCAGGTCTCGCCCTGCCAAAAGCGCTTGCGCCAGCGGCGCAGCGCGAACGGAATCACGCGGCCCACTTCAGGCAGCTGTCGCACCAGATCGACATAGCCTTCTTCCACCACCCAATCGATCTCGGCATCGGGCCAGCGCGCGCGCAGATCGTGCACGAGCGGCATGTTGTGGACCACGTCGCCCAGCGACGACACCTTGACGATCAGCATGCGCGGCCGCGCGGGCAGCGCAAACGGCGACACCGCCGCCAGCGGCGACGGTGTCTCTACGGTCGATGCCTGCACGACTTCAGAACGGGAGCTTTGCATCCGGTTTCTCGGCCAGGATCACGCGCTTGAACTCGGCCTGGATGCGCGCCAGCGCGGCGTCGTTGTCAGCCTCGAAGCGCATCACCACCACGGGCGTCGTGTTGGACGGACGCGCCAGGCCGAAGCCGTCGGGATACTCGACGCGCACGCCATCGATCGTGATGACTTCCTTCGCGCCATCGAACTTTGCATTGGCGCGGATCTTGTCGAGCAGCGTGAACGCTTCACCCTCCGCACACTTGAGTTGCAGCTCGGGCGTGCAGTTGGAGTTCGGCAGCGCGTTGAGCACGGCGCTCGGGTCGGCGTGGCGCGAGAGGATCTCGAGCAGGCGAGCGCCCGTGTACAGGCCATCGTCGAAGCCGTACCAACGGTCCTTGAAGAACACGTGGCCACTCATCTCGCCGGCGATCGGCGCGCCCGTTTCCTTGAGCTTGGCCTTGACCAGCGAGTGGCCCGTCTTCCACATCAGCGGTTCGCCGCCGTGCTGACGAATCCACGGTGCCAGCTTGCCTGTGCACTTCACGTCGTAGATCACCTGCGCGCCGGGGCTGCGCGAGAGGATCTCCTCGGCGAACAGCATCAGTTGCCGATCCGGGAAGATGACCTGCCCGTCCTTGGTGACCACGCCCAGGCGGTCGCCGTCGCCATCGAAGGCCAGCCCAAGCTCGCAATCGGTGTCGCGCAGGCACTGCATCAGATCCTGCAGATTCTCCACGTGGGCCGGATCGGGATGGTGATTCGGGAAATGGCCGTCAACATCGCAGAACAGTTCGACCACTTCGCAGCCGAGCCCCCGGAACAGATCGCCGACGAACGCCCCCGCCACGCCGTTGCCGGCGTCGAGCGCAATCTTCATCGGCCGCGCCAGCTTCACGTCGCCGACGATGCGGTCCAGGTACTGCTGGCGCACGTCCACAAGCTTGTAGCCACCGGCGCCTTTGGTGAAGTTGCCGGCGTCGATCCGCTGGCGCAGGGCCTGGATCTGCTCGCCGTAGATCGCCTTGCCGCCTAGCACCATCTTGAAGCCGTTGTAGTCGGGCGGATTGTGGCTGCCCGTGACCATGATGCCGGACGCGGCGCGGCGGCCGTCCAGTTCGATATTGGTGCCGAAGTACACCATCGGCGTGGCGACCATGCCGAGGTCGATCACGTCCAGCCCGGCGGCACGCAGACCTTCCACGAGCCCGCCGAGCAAATCGGGGCCGGACAGCCGACCGTCGCGGCCGACCACGACAGCTTTTTCGCCCTGCTCGGCAGCAGCCGAGCCAAACGACAGGCCGATGAAACGGGCCACTTCCGGGGTCAGCGTCTTGCCCACGATGCCGCGGATGTCGTAGGCCTTGAAGATCGAAGAATCAATTTGCATATGGCTTCCCTTGGTCGAAGTTCACGGTGCGATACCGCCCGGATACAGCCGGGGGCGGGGCGCGGGCAGGGCGCCAAAAACCCGTATTGTGCCGGATTGCGAAGTCAGCGCCAGTTTATAATCCCTCGACCACACAAACCCGGGCGATCCGTGCGCGACGTCACGGATCCTGGCAAGGCCCTTTTCGGCAATGTGCGGGGAGCGCTTACCAGTGCTTCATTACTAACTTTCTTTCGCGTTCGTGCAGAATCTGCCTTCCCCCCGGCCCCGCGTCGCATATGTCATCACCAGCTCCGAAGTCGGCGGGGCCCAATCGCATGTAGCGGATCTACTGCGCGCGCTGCGCGGCCGGATCGATGCCACCGTGCTGGCGGGCGGAGACGGCCCCTTGTTCGCGTCGGCGCAAGCCGCTGGCGCCGGGACGGTGCGACTTTCCCTGCTCGACAACGCCATGTCCATATTCAAAGCGATCGCCACGCTGCGCCAGTTGAAGGCCGCGCTGCGCCGCGTTGCGCCTGACCTGATTCACGTCCATAGCGCCAAGGCAGGCGCGCTGGGACGGGTTGCCGCTTGGATGCTTGACGTTCCCGTGGTGTACACCGTCCACGGCTTCGCCTTCAAGCCGGCAGCGCCGCTGCTCCGGCGAGCAGCGTCCCGCTTTGCGGAATGGTGCCTCGCCCCGCTAACCACGCACCTGATTTGCGTCGCCGATTCAGAACGTACCCTGGCTGCTGCCCTGCCGGTGTCAGCCGCGCGCGTCAGCGTGATCCACAACGGCATTCCGGATGTCATGGTCCGTGCCGAACCGGGCGGCCCGATGCGCCGTATTGTCATGGTGGCGCGGTTTGCCACACCAAAGCGGCCTGACATTGTCATTCGCGCGTTTGCGCGGGCGAATCTCGACAACTGCGAACTGGTAATTGCCGGTGACGGCCCGACTCGCGCCGCGATGCGCTCGCTGGCCGACGAGCTGGCGCCCGGACGCGTCAGTCTGCCCGGTAATGTCGATGACATCGCCGGTTTGCTGGCCTCTGCACAACTTTTCGTACTGGCGTCGGACCATGAAGGACTGCCAGTTTCAATCCTGGAAGCAATGCGCGCCGGCCTGCCGATTGTGGCGTCGGACCTGCCCGGCATTCGCGAGGAATTCGGCACGACGTCGGCGGGCCTGCTGGTGCCTGGCAACGATGAAGCCGCGATGGCCGAGGCATTTGTCGCGTTGGCCGGCGACCCGGCCCGCCGTGGTGCGATGAGCCAGTCGGCACGTATTCGCTGGGGCGAAGCCTTTGGGGTCGAGGCCATGGCCGAGGCCACTTGGCAGGTCTACCAGCACACGCTAGGGACTGGACAGACGGCCGCATTGCCGGCAAAGGGCGCGTGATATGGACAACAACAAACAAGCCCGTCTGAGCAGTACGCAACGAGCACCGGCCGCGAACGCACGCGGCTCTGAGACTGTGCGCCGCGCGAGCCGGATGCTATCCTGGGCCCTGCTCGGCCTGGTGCTATTCGGCGTCAATACCGTGCTGGCCGAGTATCTGCACCATACTGGCGCTGTCACGTACGTATTCACGCGAACCCTGATCTGGGCGATCGTGCCCTACCTCTGTACATTCGTCCTACTGCACCGGTCGCTGCACCTGCCGGCTATCGAGGGAAACAGCCTGATTGGGATGTCCGCCACCCTACCCTTCGGCCTGCTGTTAATCAGCTTCGCTGCGTTTCATATCGAATATTCCCGCGGGGCGTTGCTACTGGGCTATGTCACGACGCTGGCATGGAGCGGTATCGGCTACCGGCGTTTCGTGCAGAACTATGTGCCGGTATTCGGCTATACCGACCCGCACTCGCTCGAACAGCTAGAAGCGGTACTGGCCATGCCAGGCGCTACACCACCCGCGCCGACCCGCCTGGAGTTTATTCGCTCATTTGAAGATGCCGTGCATTGCGACGGCCTGCTCCTCGACCGCTCGGCCACCGCGGACCCAGAGCGAACTCGCGCACTGGCGCGCCTGAAACTGAGTCACGTGCGCATGTATTCGGTGGAACGTGTGGGCGAGATGCTGACCGGGCGCGTCGGTCTGGAACATATCGATGAAAACTTCCTTGACGACTATGCGCGCCACTATCTCTACGGCTTCGTGAAGCGCTTGCTCGACATCGCCGCCGCGCTTTGTCTGGCACCACTGGCATTGCCACTTTCCGCGCTGACTGCATTGGCAATCCGCCTGGAATCGGTGGGCCCGGTGCTGTTCAAGCAGGAACGAGTGGGGCGGTTCGGCGAAACGTTCACAATGTACAAGTTCCGGAGCATGGGCTGGCAACCCGATGCCGCTGCTCAGTTCGCGCAGCGTCACGACCCTCGCGTCACACACGTGGGCCGCGTGATCCGCAAGTACCGGCTCGACGAACTGCCGCAGCTCTGGAACGTCCTGACGGGCGACATGAGCCTGATAGGGCCACGGCCGGAACAGGTACCGATGGTCGACATGTTCGCCGACACAATCGCGTACTACCCATACCGGCATCTGGTACGTCCCGGGCTCTCGGGATGGGCGCAGGTGCAGCAGGGCTACGTTGGCAGCCATGCAGAAACGGTCACCAAGCTCAGCTATGACCTCTACTACGTCAAGCATTGCTCGTTTGCGCTGGACCTGCTGATTGCGGTCAAGACCGTGCGCACGTTGCTGACTGGATATGGAGCGCGTTGATGCCGCCGGCTACCGTAGCGGAGCCCGCACCGATGCGGATCCTACTGGTCACCACCGGACTGAAGATCGGCGGCGCCGAACACCAGGTAGCGGCGCTTGCACAGGAATTTCAGCAGATGGGCCACGCGGTGGCGATCCTGAGCCTCTCGGCCGGGCGGGAGATCGACCTGCCCACCGGAGTTGACGTGATTGAGCTCAACATGCGCAAGACCCCGGCCGGCATGGCGCAAGCCCTCTGGTTCGCACGCGGACTGGTCAAATCGTGGAGGCCCGATGTCATTCACGCCCACATGGTGCACGCCAACCTGTTTGCCCGCTGGCTAACGCGTATCGTGCATTGCCCGCCGCTGGTGTGCACTGCGCACAGTTTCCGTGAAGGCGGGCGCCTACGCATGCTGGCCTATCGCCTGACCGATCGATGGAGCGCGCTAACCACCCACGTCAGCGAGGATGGGCGCGGAGGCATGGTCGCTTCAGGCGCCGCGCAGGCCGACCGCATCGCGGTGATGCCCAATGGCATCGACATCGACCGGTTTCATCCCAATGCGGCGTTGCGTGGCGCGACTCGCGCGCGGCTGGGTATCAGCGCCGGCACGCGGCTCGCCCTGAACGTCGGGCGGCTGGTTCCGGAGAAAGCGCAAGACCTACTGTTGCGCGCGTTCGCGCAAATCGACCCGGCTACGCTGCCGGTTCATCTGCTGATCGCCGGCGGGGGCCCGCTTCATCAGTCGCTGACCGCCCAGATTGCGGCGCTGGGCCTGGCATCGCGCGTCACGCTGCTGGGGCCACGCGACGACGTGCCGGCCTTGCTCAATGCGGCCGACACGTTCGCTCTTTCGTCGGATATCGAAGGCCTGCCCATGGTGCTGGTGGAAGCGCTGGCCTGCGGTTGCCCCGTGGTGGCCACCGATGCACCGGGCGTGAGGGAAGTCCTGCACGACCAGGGCTCGATCGTGCCGCGCGACGATGCGACCGCACTGGCCGCCGCATTGGACGCGGCCCTGCGGCACGGCAGGGGATTGCCCACGGAGGAATCCGTACGTCGCGCGCACGTGGTTGCCAAATTTTCCATCGACGCAGTGGCGCAGCGCTGGCTGGAGATCTACGCCAGCCTGATCGGCGCCGCCGCCACCCCTCGCACGGAGGCCGTCTGATGCGCCGGCGCGTGGCGGGCAATCTGCTCTGGATGCTGGCCGAGCGCGGCTTCCAGATCGGCATCGGCATCGGCGTGGTCGCCATGCTGGCGCGGGCACTTGGGCCGTCGGGATTCGCGCACTTCCAGTACGCCCAGTCGATCGTGCTGATCGCCGCATCGTTCGCGCTGGTCTGCGGCGCGGAGGTCGTGGTACCGCGACTCGTCGCTTCCACGGCGCCGCCTGTCCAGCATGGCTTGCTTGCTTACGCCTTCGTGCTGCGCCTGGCCGGCGGCGTCACCGGCTACCTGCTGATGTGCGCCTATCTAGGTATCACGTCCCCAGGAAAGGAAGTGTGGCACGCAGCGCTCTGGCTCGGCATCGCGATCCTGCTGCGCGAGCCGTTCGGAGTGGTGGTCGCCTGGATGCAGTCCCATACCAACAACCGGCCCGGCACGCTGTTTAGCCTGGCCGCCCTGGCCGTCAAGGCGATCCTTGTGGGTGGCCTGTTCGCGGCCGGCGTCCGCGAGATCACTGGCTACGCCGCCGCGTTCGCACTCGAGGCCATTGTGCTGGCAGTGCTACTGACGAGCTACTACTTCGTGCGCGTGCACGACCGCGACTACACGTGGCAGGTCGGCCAGGCGCGCGAACTGATCACCGCCGGCGCCCTGTTCTGGATCAGTTTCATCCTGATGATGGCCGCGCGCCGCGTGGACCAGCTCGTGCTCCAGCCATCGGTTCCGTCCGCGGACTTTGGCGCGTACGCGGCGTGCATGCAGATCCTCGATAACTTCACCATGGTGGCAAGCATCCTCGTGGCCGGCATCGCGCCAACCTATGTGTATGCGCGAACCGCTTATACGGAGGCACATACCAGCATCGGCCGCATCGCGCTTGGCATCAGCGCGCTCGGCCTTGTCGGCGGCGTGCTGATCGCCGGTTGCGCACCATGGATCGTGCGGCTGCTATACGGCAGCGCGTTCGATGCAACCGTGACGCTGCTACGCGTGGCGGCCGTCGCCTCAACGCTGATATTCGCCGATGTCGCACTGACGCTGCTGGCGGTGTACCTGCGCAAGCCGCGCTGGATCGCCATCAAATGGGCACTGGTACTGGTCACGACGCTGGCCTTCGATCTCATCGTCATCCCGCGCTATGGCAGTTGGGGTGCCATCACGGGCTATGCACTGGGCAATGGCGTGGCGGTAATGGTCGGGCTGACGTTCTGGCTGCGCCACAGACCGATACCCAAAGTCGCCTCGGCATGAACCCGCTTCCAACCGTCTGCTTCCTGACCGGCACGCTGAACGCTTTCGCAGGTGCAGAGCGCATGACCGCCGTCATCGCCAACGCACTGGCCGAGCGCGGCTACCGGGTGTTCGTGCTTAGCCTGTGGGACCGGGCAAGTGTGTTTACACTACATGAGTGCGTGACACATCAAGCTTTGTTCGAGCAGCGGCCTTCATTCAAACAGGCATATCTGCCGACTGTCCTCGGCATCCGGCGTTTTGTGCGCGAGCACGGAATCGACGTGCTGATCGAGGTCGACACGATGCTGGCGCTGTTCACGCTTCCAGCCACGTTTGGAATGAATGTGCGCCGGATAGCGTGGGAGCATTGCCATTTCGACGAGGACCTGGGCAGGCGCGCGCGCAAGGTGGCACGCATTCTGGCGGCCCGGACAAATGCGCATGTCGTGGTACTAACCGAACGCGATCGCGAACGCTGGACCGACGCTTTGCGCCCCCATGGCGGCGTCGTGCATATTCCGAATCCTCTGCCGTTCCCGATACCCGAAACGCCTGCACCTCGCGATTCCAGGACTGTTCTGGCAGTGGGGCGCCTGACGCAGGCCAAGGGCTTCGATGTGCTGATCAAAGCATGGGCAAAGGTGGCACGGATTGCGCCCGACTGGAAGTTGGTGATCGTCGGGGAAGGCGAGGACCGTGGCGGCCTAGAGGCACTACGCGCGCAGTTGGGACTTGAGGCATGCGTATCACTGCCGGGTGCACGCGCCGATATCACCACAGCCTACGCTGACGGCGCTGTCTTCTGTTTGAGTTCCCGCTACGAGGGATTTGGGCTGGTGCTAATCGAAGCCATGGGATTCGGCTTGCCGATCGTCTCAACAGACTGTGAGCAGGGTCCACGTGAGTTGCTCGGCCCGGACACCGCGGTGCTGGTTCCCGTGGATAACGCAGCGCAGCTTGCCAACGCACTCTGCAAAGTCATCCAGACACCGGAAACAGCAAACCGGCTCGCGATGCTGGGTAGAGAGCGCGCCCGCCAGTTCGACCTCGCGCACATCACAGACCAGTGGGCCGCCTTGCTTGGTTGAGTGGTGCCCTGCCCTGGAACCCGAGGGACGCGCAGCTGGATTCCTCCTGAGCTTCCCGACCATCGCAAGCGGTGGAAGGCGTTCGCAAAGAAAACAATGACTTACAAAACGTTTTCTCATGAGACAGATGGCGGTGGACCCGGCTGACGTATCCAAGTAGAATTGTTCAACTTCAAACAAATCATCAGATTCAATCACTTTCGGCTACCCGGCCCTGGCTGCGCCCCGACAGATGTGCCGAGTAACATGCACATCCCGTGCAAACAGCCGCGAGCAAGCATTGTGTCTACACCATGACAAGTCGCCAAGCCAAGATACAAGAGGACACGTATTTTCGGATCATGCGCATCTTGCAAGAGAATCCGGACCTTACCCAACGCGAGTTGGCCGAGGAGCTTGGCGTCAGCGTTGGTGGCCTGAACTATTGCCTTAAGGCTCTGATGGAAAAGGGCTGGGTCAAGGTGCAGAACTTTAGCCAATCCAAGAACAAGTTTGGCTATGTCTACATCCTGACTCCACGCGGCATTGCCGAAAAGGCAGCCCTGACCAGTCGCTTCCTGAAACGGAAGATGGAGGAGTACGAGCTGCTCAAGGCCGAAATCGAGACTTTGCGAAAGGAAGTCGGCGACAAGGCTGCAACAGAGCAACGAATGGGGACGAAGATCAATTTGGACGGATCGCGCCAGTACTCCGTACACGAAGGAGTCCCCCCGGCAGCCAAGGCGCTGATCTGGGAGGTCTTCTTCCGATCCAGAGGAAGAGGCATCGATCTGTCAGTGCACTATCCGTGGATCGATCAGCGCGATCGCGTGACGTCCATATTGATCAGTCCGGACCACGGGAACGAACAGGCGACCGCAGCGGCGGCACTGGTGATCAAGGAAGCGTCACTGGTCGCAGGCCGAAAAATCGGCTTGGTGGGGCTGGTATGTGTCGACGAAGCATTCCGGGGCAGCGGGCTGGGCCACAAGCTTGTTTCCGCTGCAACTGAAGTAGCGAGAGACAAGTCGTTCGACACGCTGGTGCTCTGGACAGGCAAGCCCAACGTATATGTGAAGCACGGGTTCGCCGTGGATAGCATAGACCGGTATGGCAAAATCTGGAAACACACTGCCGATGGTGTCGGGCGATCTTTTTGCCACGATCCGTCCGGGCTCAAGATCGACGACATCTCCTCACTCGGCATCCCCGCCTTCGCGAATCGCGTGCTTGTGTTCAGCCATGACACGGCTTCGATTACGGTAATGCCTGCGGCCCAAGGATATACGCTGGCGGCATGGAGCGGCAGCTGGGATACCGTCTTCAAGATTATTGAGCGGATTCTTCCAGACACCTGGAGTCTCAACGCGCCTGCGGACTCGGACATCTACGCCGAACTGGAGGCTCGTGGGTACAGCTTTGACCTCCCTGCGGGCGCCCAACGAATGACCAACGAACTATCGGGCAAGGACTTTCCCGGCCTGCCGTATATCCCATTGCTCAACCGTATCTGAGGGAAAAACAGACATGATTCCGATCGTCAAGGTAGCAATGCCACCGAAGTCGGCCCTGATGCCGGCGCTGGAAACCGTGCTATACAGCGGCATGATTGCCGAAGGCGAGTCCGTTTATAAGTTCGAGACCGAATTCAACCGGAGGTTTGGACTGACGCATTCACTCGCCATGAGCAGCGGGACCGGTGCACTGCACGCTGCGCTCGCGTTAGCCGGCGTTGGCCCGGGCGATGAAGTGATTTCCACCCCAATGACGGCGGAGCCCACCAATACGACGATCCTATACACGGGCGCCAAGGTTGTCTGGGCAGATGTCGACCCGGTATCGGGCAACATGTGCCCCGAATCGGTTCGCCACAGCATCACGAACAGGACCAAGGCGATCCTCTGTGTCCACTATGCAGGCTATCCGACCCGCCTTGCCGAACTGAAGCAGATTGCCGACGAGCACGGTATCGCCCTGATCGAAGACTGCGCTCACGCACTGGGGGCCCGTTACCACGACCAGCCCATTGGGACGATCGGTCACTACGGCATTTATTCGTTCCAGGCGATCAAGCACATGACGACAGTCGATGGCGGCCTTCTGACCTTCACCGACAGCTCACAGCTGGAGGCAGCAAAGAAGTTCCGCTGGTTCGGTATGCTCAAGGGCGTTCCACGTACCGAGATCGATATTACGAGTGTTGGCTACAAGTACAACATGAACAACGTCAACGCGACGATTGGACTGGTGCAGTTGCAGAGCATCTCCGAGATACTCGATCGGCATGCCGAGAACGGCAAATACTACGACGCGCAGTTCGATTCAGTCAGCGGCATCGACTTTGCGCGCTGCGATGCGGGGGCCGAACCCAGTTACTGGATATATACCCTGCTGTGCGATGACAGCGCGAGCGTTGAGAAAGCACTCAATGCGGCAGGAATCGCCGCGTCGAAACTCCATCGCCCCAACAGCCTGCATAGCATTTTCGCCGGATCCCGCCGGGACTTGCCCGGGCTTGACACGTTCTACAAGCGACTCCTTCATATTCCATGCGGTTGGTGGGTGAGCGATGAGGACCGCGCGCGAATCGTTGAGGTGATTCGGAAAGGCTAAGGAGACCTTGCATGAAGCAGATACCATTGTTCGGGGTGGTACACACCCCCAAGATGGAGGCTGTGGCCCTGGAGGTGTTGCGGTCCGGCCGCATCGCCAGTGGCGGCTACGTCGGAAAATTCGAAGATGGCATTGGCCACATCGTCGGCAATCCGCACGTAGTGTCCACCCACGACATGACAAGCGCAGTTTTCCTTGCCCTTCACCTCGCAGGGGTGCGCGCCGGGGACGAAGTCCTGACGACTGCGTTTTCTTGCATGGCAACCAACTCCGCGATTGCGCACGCGGGTGCCATGCCAGTGTGGGTCGACGTACGTCCCGGCTCCGTGGAAATGGACGTTGCCGACGCTTCGCGAAAGATAACCGCCCGGACCAGGGCGGTCATCATGTATCACGTTGCCGGCTACCCTGGCCCTGCCAAGGAAATGGCCGAACTATGCAAGGCACGTGGTATTGCATTTATCGAAGACTGTGACAACGCCCTGTTTGCAAGACAGGATGGTGCGCATGTGGGCCGGCACAGCGATTTCGCGGTCTATTCGTTCTATCCGAATCGCCAGATCAATTGCACGGAAGGTGGCGCTCTTGTCTGCAAGTCAGCGGACATGGCGACGAAAGCGCGCCAGCTTCGACGCTTCGGCATCGAGGCATCCGGCTTTCGCACGGCACAGGGCGAGATCAATCCGCACGCCGATATTCCGGAAATCGGCTGGGCGTACACGATGAACAATTTATGTGCCGCCCTTGGATACGTGCAACTGGAACAGGCCCAGGAAAATGTTGAACAGGCACGCGCCAACGTGGCGAAACTCAAGACGCGCCTGGCCCACATTGAGGGGATCACCCCAATCAACGCCGCCGATGGCGCCGACCCGGCCTACTGGGTCATGCTGTGCTTGGCTGAGAACCGGGACACACTGCTCCAGCAACTGAAGGATCAGGGAATTTCTGCGTCAGCCCTGCATCATCGGAATGACACCTACAGCGGATTCCGAACGACTGGGCTGGGACCGAAGGCAGAAACGGCATACCTGCAGGAGCACATCATTGGCCTCCCCTGCGGGTGGTGGCTGAATGACGCCGATCTCGATGCCATCGGCAACGCATGCGCCCTCGCTGCCGACGGCTCGCTGAATTCCTCGCTATCCGATCAGGCTTGATGAAACTGCTACGTGCCGCCGCGCTCGACATGGTGATGCTGTATGCCGGCAAAGTGTCGGCAATCCTTGTTGGGTTCATTTTTCTGCCATTCTATCGACATCTGCTTGGCGCTGAACAGTTTGGCATCGTTGCGGTAATTCTTTCGCTTCAAAGCCTCCTGATCATGCTCGATCTGGGGATGTCGACGCTGATTGGCCGCGACGTCGCCGTTGCAAATTCGAGCTCCCAGGAACTGGTATCTCTGGTTCGCACCGCGGAGGTGAGTCTGACCGGGTTCTACCTGCTCCTACTGCCAATCGCCGTCGGCCTCAAGCTATTGGGAGCGTTCGCGAGTATCGAGTGGACCACCGTTTTCGGAACAATTGTCCTGTTCTGGGTGCTCGTACTCCAGAACATGCACTACGGAACCATGCTGGCCCGGCGCGAGTATGCGGCTGCCAGCACGATTCAGGTCATAGGCGTGGCGGCCCGCGCCTGTGCGACCGCGTACGTCCTGGCGACTGTTTCCAGCACGATGACAGCATTTATCGTGACCCAACTCATATTTGCTACGGGGCAGGCGCTGATCACACGTCATCGTTGCTTTGCATACTGGATCGAAAGGTCATCCGGAGAATCGCTGCCGAAATGCCTAAGAATCCGTGACGCTTGGGAACTCGTCAGGAAAGGGCGCGCACTTGTACTGTTCTCGGCCGCTGGCGCAGCAGTCACCCAGTTGGACAAGCCGCTTGTTTCAGGCCTGATCTCTGCAAACAGTGTGTCGCCGTACTTCCTGGCAACAACGGTCTGCATGGTTCCGCTCTCGCTGCTAGCCGGGCCTGTCAGTCAGTATTTCCAGCCCCGTGTGCTGAACCAGAGCATTTCGGGTGAGGATTTTCCGAAGGCGACATTCCGGAGATTCGTACTCAGCACAATCCTGATCACCTCGGTGCCTTGTCTGGTCTTCTGGCTGGCGTGTGATCCGCTTATTGGCCTATGGGTTGGCCATGGCCACGACAACGGAATAATATCCCACTACGTGAAGATACTCTTGCCGGGCTTCGTGGTAGGAGCATTCGGTTATATTCCCTACACGTTGCTGCTATACGCCAAGGACTTCCGCTTCCAGGCTGTCGCATCGATCATGATGAGTATTGTGACGCTGGCGCTAGCCGCGTTGGCCGCATATGGGCAGAGCGTCGAGAGCGTCTGCTATGTATATGCCGCGTACCATACTACGTCGACGCTCGTCAGTTGGGCGCGCGCGATGACTCTGGAAAGGGTTAGTACCGCCGCACGATACTCGGCTGCCTTGGCATTGCAACTCGTGATACCGCTTGTTGGTATTGCGATGCTGGCTCAGTTTTTTATTAAAAATTCCTAAGAGATTTGCACAATGTTCGATAACAAGGTCCTGATGATCACCGGCGGCACTGGATCGTTCGGCAACACCGTTCTCAATCGCTTCCTCCATTCAGCCGTAAAGGAGATCATCGTCTTCAGCCGCGACGAGAAGAAGCAGGAAGACATGCGGATTGCGATCAACAATCGCAAGGTCAAGTTTCATATCGGAGACGTCCGCAACTATGAAAGCGTGGCCCGGGCGATGGAAGGCGTCGATTATGTTTTCCACGCTGCCGCACTGAAGCAGGTGCCCTCCTGCGAGTTCTATCCGATGGAAGCGACGCTGACCAACGTGATCGGCACAGAGAATGTGCTGAATGCCGCAATCGCGAACAAGGTCAAGCGCGTCGTCGTGCTCAGCACCGACAAGGCCGTGTATCCCATTAACGCCATGGGTATTTCCAAGGCCATGGCCGAGAAAATCATGGTGGCGAAGTCGCGTACCGTCCGCGAAGGCGGTACCGTTCTTTGCGCAACGCGCTATGGCAACGTGATGGCTTCGCGAGGATCCGTCATCCCATTGTTTATCGAGAAGATCAAGGCTGGCAGGCCGCTGACGGTGACCGACCCGAAGATGACCCGCTTCCTGATGTCGCTGGAGGACTCGGTCGACCTCGTACTCCACGCCTTCCAACATGGCGCCCAAGGCGACATCTTCGTTCAAAAGGCTCCCGCCTCCACGATCGAAGACCTGGGGCAAGCCATCAAGGAACTTTTCAAGAGCAATGTGCCTATTGAGATTATCGGCACCCGGCACGGCGAGAAGCTATACGAGACGCTGGTATCTCGGGAGGAAATGGCCAAGGCCGAGGACATGGGCCGCTATTACCGGATCCTTGCGGACAACCGCGACCTCAACTACGACAAGTTCATTCTCGAAGGGCAGCCAGACGCCAACGATATCGAGGACTACACGTCCCATAATACTGATCGTTTGAATGTGGAGCGCATCAAGCAATTGCTTCTCACGCTTTCTTATGTCCAGGAAGAGGTGAAAAGCTAATGCGGCCCTTGGTATCAGTCATCATCCCGACTCACGGGCGGCCCGAATGCGCGGTTTCGACGATTCGCGCCGTACTGGCTGCGTCGGAAACGTTGGAGGTTGTCGTCAGCGACACGAGTAGTGAAGACCGGATCACGCCAGCATTCGAAGGACAAGAGCTTCCTCGGCTCAAACTCCTCCGTCCCGGTGAACCGCTCAGTGTCGTCGACAACTTCAATTTCGCTCTGAGTCATGCCACCGGAGAATACCTGGCGTTCATCGGGGATGATGATCTGGTATCACCGCAGATCGCGGAAATTGCCGAATGGGGCATTGCCAACAATGTCGATGCCTTCAGCTTTACCTTCCCGATGCTGTACTACTGGCCAACGTTTGCAAGCACCACGCGCTGGAAAGCAGAAGGAAGCACGTTGGTCGTGAGCGAGTTCAACGGGCGCATCACGCCGTTTGATGCGAAGGCCGAGCTGTCTGCCGCGTTGCGCAACATGGGCGCGGGAGTAATGGGTATGCCGCGTGCCTATGCGGGCATGATTTCCCGCCAACTGGTCGAGCGTATTATCGAAACCCATGGTGCATTGTTCGGTGGGGTCAGCCCGGATATCTACAGCGCCGCTCTGATCTCGATGGAAAGCCGGAAGAGTTACCGGGTCGATTTTCCGATCGTGGTCCCAGGTGCGTGCGCTGGGAGCACCTCCGGAAAAAGCGCCCGAGGTCGACACGTTGGCGGACTGCGCGACAACGCGCATATTGGCGCATTCAAGAACCTCGTATGGGACGAACGGGTACCAGAGTACTATAGCGTCCCCACCGTCTGGGGATACTCGCTGCTCAAGGGCATTGAAGACATGCCGCAATGGCTGCGCAAGGCAGACTTTTCGATGCTATATCTGCGCTGTCTGATCAGCGATCCCCAATACAAGGGAATGGTAATGCAATGCCTGAAGCAGCACGCCCGTCAGAACGGCTATGCGGCTACGGCATTTGAGTTCCTTGGTGCGACGGTGCGCGAGGCAATCCGCATCGGACGCACGCTTGCACAACGACAATTGAACCGCCTCAAGCAAAGCAATACCGTCGTCCTGCGCGACATTCTGGACACAGAGCAAGCCTTTGAGGCTGCTACGCAATATATCCGGAAACTGGGCAAGAAACTGGAACTGACAAAAAGCGGTTCATGACGCATCGTTCGCGAAAGGACCTGGGCCTCCCTGCGCACTTGCCACATCCTGGACTAACCACTCCATGTATTTGACCGATGTCGTCCTGTTGGCCGCCCTGCTGGGGCTGTCGGCAGGCTTCGCCACGAGGCTGCTAAGGGTCCGCCAGCCTTCACCACATGTGGTGGGTGGCATTACGGCCGCGAGCCTCATCATCGTCCTGATGTGCTTTCGAAGTCTTCAGTTTGGCGTTGATACTGCCGCTTATGCGGAGATATTCACCGATTTTTGCAAGGGCGGTCTGATAGCCGATCGAGAATCCAGTTTTCAGATTGCGACGGAAGTCCTCAATTTCACCATGCTTGGCAGTTGCGATACTGAATTGCTGCCTGCGGTATGGATAATCCTGATAGTGCTGCCCGCGATGTTCTTCCGGGCGCCCTGGCGCGTTCGCTTGTGCTACATTTCTGCGCTGCTGCTATCGCTGGTCGGCATCGAACTGTCCACCAATGCCTTGCGGCAAGGATTGTCCACTGGCCTGATTGTGCTTGCCGTCTCACTGGCCCCCGTCACCTCGCTTTTTACGTTGCTGTTCGGCGCACTCGCCATGGCTTTCCACACCAGTGCCGGTCTGGTCCTGGTTGGATACCTGCTCGCACGCCAGCAATGGAGGGTTTTCCTGCCCTTGTTCCTGGGATTGACCCTGCTCACTGCTCACTCCCTGCACACCTCTGTGGAACTGCCTTTCGTATCGCGCTTCCTTTACGAAATCAACAAGTATCTGGCGCACGAAGACAGCGAATTGTGGATCCGCATCCTTTCTTTTGCCTGCGTGGTAACCGCATTGCTGACACCGCTGGCATGCCGACGGCCTGGGGTGTCTATCCAGGCCGTCATGTCTGACAAGTACTATGTCGTGGCTTTACGAATGGCGATCATCTGTACGCCGTTCCTGATGTTGCCTTATTTTGGGTACCGCTTCATCTATGGCATGTATCCCGTCATCCTTTTCCTCACACTCAGCTCTTCGCTCGACAGCCTCGTCGATTCAGGGAAGCATTTCTTTGCCCTATGTGCACTGAATACTGCCATCCTGCTTACCTGGGCGGCTGGTTCTGCATACATGCGCGAGCTTCCTTTCATCGGCTGAGAAAATGCAACTGAACTCTTCTTCGCGGCCGAGTGGTCTCTCGGTAGTGATTCCCACGCTGAATCGCCTCGAAATGGTCTTGCGGGCGTGTCACTCAGTCCGATCGACACACCTTGAGCGGGTTGAAATCATTGTCGTCGACGACGGATCCGCCGAGGATCTCGGACAACAACTCCCACCCTGCAACGAACACAGAGTTCCGATCCGCTGCTATCGGTTTGCGCGAAATCGCGGTCCGCAGGCAGCACGCAATCTCGGAATCCGAAGGGCCCGTTTTAGCCATATTGCTTTTCTGGATTCCGACGACGCCTTCACTCCCGAAAAGATTGACCTGGTTTTACATGAACTCGATAGCGGCCCCGTCGACCTGCTATTTCACGGTGTCCAGGGGATGCCCAAGTATGGTAAGCTGGCCCTCCTCTGGACACGCTCGCTAAGCCGCTGGCTTCCATTTGGCTGGTGGATTGCCCTCCTTAATCCGGTGGTGACACCGGCGCTAGTTGTCCGACGGGAAAGGCGACTCGGGGTAGTGCGCCTGCGGCATTGCGAAGACTGGTGCTTCCTTCTTCGTTACGTTCAGCCCGAAACGCGAATCCGTTTTCTGCCCGAGGAACTGTCCATTGTCTATCGGCCCGTCGGCTCAAGCGGTGGGTTGTCGGGTGCGATCTGGAAAATGCGCAAGGGTGAATTCGCTGCGCGTCGGGTACTTCTGAAATCCCCTTGGCCTTCCGGATTGCCACGCTACTGCCTTGGTGGTATGGCTGGGATTTTTCGAATTATGAGTGACGTCCTGCGCGGACGGTATTTTCGCTAAGTCGGGACTATGGCAACTGTTTATCTGATCGGTGTTCGGGGCATTCCAAACCGCTACGGCGGCTTTGAAAGACTGGTGGAGGTTCTTGCCCCTCACCTGGCAAGCCAAGGTCACGATGTAACTGTCTTTTGCAATGACGACCCTGCTGTCAATAGGGGCGGCGTTGACGAAGACCTCTGGATGGGAGTCAGACGCCGGTTCATCCCCGTCCGAAGCGGCGGACCACTCGGGACCATCGAATATGACTGGCGATCTTTCAAGGAGGTACCGTCAGGCGCGGTTGCGTTGATCTTTGGCTATGGAACTGGGATTTTCCAGCGCTATCTGAAGCTGCGCGGGATTCCGCACGCGGTCAATATGGACGGCATTGAGTGGCGACGCGAGAAGTGGGGACGTCTCGCACGCATCTGGTTGCGCATGAATGAACGTGCAGCCGCGCGCCGCGCCGATATCCTGATCGCAGATCATCCCGAAATCCAGCGCTACCTTCAGGACGAGCTCGGCAAGGACTCCACCATGATTGCCTATGGTGTGGATGACGACGCTCTGGAGCCCGGCGATCGAAGCAGTCTTTCGCATCCGCTGCTCGACCAGTACCCCGACCAGAGCTTTTCCCTCGTCGTGGCGCGGCCCGAGCCGGAAAACCAGATTCACGTCACACTCGATGCCTTCGAGCGCAGCAGCAAGAAGTATCCAATGGTCGTGCTCGGGAACTTCGAGATCAACGACTATGGTCGGCAGCTCCGCGCCAAGCATCCCGATGTTCATTTTGCCGGTGGCGTTTACAACGCGCCCGTGTTAAATGAATTGCGTCGCCGCAGCAGCCTTTACATCCATGGTCATTCGGTTGGTGGTACAAATCCATCTCTGATCGAAGCCATGGCCGCCGGGGCATTGCTTGTGGCCCACGAAAATCCCTTCAATCGCTGGGTGATGGGTGGTAATGCATCGGGCCTGTTTTTCACGGGCGCCGAGGACCTGGCGGCTCATCTCGACAATCCGCCAGCCCCGGAAGTCCGCGCGAAGATGATTGCGGCAGCTCGCCAGCGCTGTGTCGAACAGTTCCTCTGGCGTCGCATCCTGGACGAGTATGACGATGTCGTGGCACGGTTGCTGAAGGCGATCCGCTAAGCCCGCATGTGGAATGCAGCCTTGACATGACTAAGAGCCATTCTCCCCGGATTGCAGTTGTAATTCCGGCATACAAGGTCCGCAGCCAGATTTTGAATGTCATCGCGGAAATCGGCGACATCGTCAGCAGCATTTACGTCGTCGACGATTGCTGCCCTGACGACTCTGGTGCTCTTGTGAGGGCTGAATGCCTGGACCCCAGGGTGCATGTCATTAGGCTGCCAAAGAACCTCGGTGTCGGCGGTGCGGTCATGGCTGGATATCAGGCAGCCATCAAGGATGGCATGGACATAGCTGTCAAGATCGACGGCGACGGTCAAATGGATCCCCGCTACATCGTCAGTTTCATTGAACCGATTCTGGCCGGCGAAGCCGATTATACGAAAGGGAACCGTTTCTTTAACCTCGACAGCCTAGATCAGATGCCGAGGGGCCGCCTGCTCGGCAATGCTGCATTGTCGTTCATGAGCAAACTGTCATCCGGCTATTGGGATCTATTTGACCCAACCAACGGATACACGGCTATCCACTGCGAAGTTGCCCGCCACTTGCCGATGAAGAAAATCAGCCCACGCTATTTCTTCGAATCGGACATGCTATTCAGGCTGAATACGCTGCGGGCGGTCGTGGTCGATATCCCAATGGATGCGAAGTATGACCTTGCCCCTGTTCCACGAATCCCATAACCGAGGGAATTAGGCAGCCCGGTGTTGCTGAGCTGCGGACCAGTTT